>VFQO010006934.1_pt1 | contig 44989 bp, 70 predicted proteins | sample 3512331 | NCBI WGS metagenome assembly VFQO01 (sample SAMN10412371, study PRJNA504923) | tailings metagenome | isolation source: Replicate 3 from Balatoc abandoned mine | place: Philippines: Itogon, Benguet | collected 2017-08-28 | reverse complement strand
TCCATGGCAAAACCCATCTTGGCGCCCGGCACCACGAGGGTGTTGCGGCGCGACATGAAGGAGTTCGGGATCATGTTCAGCAGGTAGGGGAAGTCGACGCCCTTGGGTTCGCGGAAGCGGATCACGATGAAGCTTTCGTCCGGCGTCGGAATGTCGCGCGTGATGAAGGGGTTGGAGGTGTCGACGGTGGAGACGCGCTGGAAGTTGATGTCGGTGCGCGAGAACTGCGGGGTGATGTAGTTCACGTAGTCCGGCATGCGGCGCAGGATGGTGTCGACGATGACCTCGGCGGAATAGCCGCGCTCGGCGCCGTCGCGGTGGATCTTCTGGATCCACTCGAGGTTGACGATGGGCACCACGCCGATGCCGAGGTCGACGTGCTGCGAGACGTCGATGTCGTCGGTTTTCACCAGGCCGTGCAGGCCTTCGTAGAACAGCACGTCGGAGCCGGCGGGCACGTCTTCCCACGGGGTGAATTCGCCGGGGTTGAGGCTGGTATTGAGGCGCTTGTTGTGCTCGGCGGCCTCTTCGTCGCTGTGGATGTAGTAGCGCTTCTTGCCGCCGCCGGTTTCGCCGTAGGTCTTGAACAGTTCGGCCAGCTTGGCAAAGTGGTTGGCTTGCGGGCCGAAATGGCTGAAGTGCATGTTGCCTTCACCTTCGGCCTTCTTCACGGCATCCTTGAATTCCATGCGCGACAGGCAGTGGAAGCTGTCGCCTTCGATCACGGCGGCATTGATCTTTTCACGGAAGAAAATATGCTCGAACGCGCGCTTGACCGTGGTGGTGCCGGCGCCGGATGAACCCGTGACCGCAATGACGGGATGCTTCTTGGACATGCTGGGACTCCCTGAAGAGGTAAGAATAAAAAGCGAAAACGCCGCATTTTACCCGCAAGGGGTAGGCCGTGGTAGTGGCGGCGCCAAAGCCGCCAAGGGCCCCGATCCACTATGGACTCTTGTGCCCGTCAGGGCAGAGGCCCATGTGGAGTCGTATGCCCTCAAGGACTCCGATCCACTATGGACTAAAGTCCATGTGGAATCGTATGCCCCGGCAAGCGCGCGGCCCGCTTCAGGAGGAGGGGCGCTTACATGGCGAATTCCAGCCGTTCCTCCACTTTCTTCAGCGCGGCTGCGGCACAGGCGGCATCCTTGTCGCCGCCGGGCGCGCCGGAGATCCCGACCGCGCCGATCAGGCTGCCGGCGGCGCGGATCGGCAGGGCGCCGTCCATCACGATAAGGCCGTCGATGTGGTTGAGCTCGGGGCGGATGTCGCCGCGCGCGGCGCGGAACTCGCCTGATTCGGTGCCCGACATGATGGTCATGCCGGCCTTGCGCTCGGCGATTTCCAGCGTGTGGCGCGCGGCCAGCGTGTCGCGCAGCGCGACCTGCACGTTGCCGGCCCGATCCAGCACGACGGCGGAGACGTTGTAGCCGTCCTGGCGGCAGGCCTCGACCGAGGCCATGGCGATATCGCGCGCCAGTTCCAGGCCGATTTGCTTGACCGGCAGCACGTCGGGCTGGGCGGCCATGGTGGGCAGGGAGGCGGCGGGCAGGGAAGCGACAAGCAGGGTGAGCGGAAGCAGCGTTTTCATGTGAGTCTCCTTCGGGGTAAAGGGTAAGCGACATCCGTGGACGGGCAGTGTTCCCGGCCAGGGCCACACAGCCCGGCCGGCCGCAATGGGAATGCGCCATGTCCGGGCGGCGCGGCGGGGCGGGCGGTATAATCGACCGCCTTGATTCTATGCGGTTGTTGCAATGCAAGAAAAATACCTTCCCTCGGACATCGAGCGCGCCGCGCAGGCGCGCTGGGCAGCCAGCCAGGCCTACCGCGCCCACGACGCGTCCGACCGTCCCAAATATTACTGCCTGTCGATGTTCCCCTACCCGTCGGGCAAGCTGCACATGGGCCACGTGCGCAATTACACCATCGGCGACGTGCTGGCGCGCTACCACGCCATGCGCGGGTTCAACGTGCTGCAGCCGATGGGCTGGGACGCCTTCGGCCTGCCGGCGGAAAACGCCGCCATTGCCAACGGCGTGCCGCCCGCCGCGTGGACCTACGCCAACATCGACCACATGCGCGCGCAGCTGCAGGCGCTCGGCTTCGCCATCGACTGGTCGCGCGAGCTCGCCACCTGCAAGCCCGACTACTACCGCTGGGAGCAGTGGCTGTTCACCCGCCTGTTCGAGAAGGGCGTGATCTACAAGAAGATGGCCAGCGTCAACTGGGACCCGGTCGACCAGACGGTGCTCGCCAACGAGCAGGTGATCGACGGCCGCGGCTGGCGCTCCGGCGCGCTGGTCGAGAAGCGCGACATCCCGATGTACTTCTTCCGCATCACCCAGTACGCCGACGAACTCCTGAATGGCCTCGACAGCCTGCCCGGCTGGCCGGAGCGGGTGAAGACCATGCAGGCCAACTGGATCGGCAGGAGCGTCGGCGTGCGCTTCGCCTTCCCCTATCAGCTGGATGGCAAGGACGGGCAGCTGTGGGTGTTCACCACCCGCGCCGACACCATCATGGGCGTGACCTTCTGCGCGGTCGCCGCCGAGCACCCGCTCGCCACCCGCGCGGCAGCGGACAATCCCAACCTCGCCGCCTTCATCGCCGAATGCAAGCAGGGCAGCGTCGCCGAAGCCGACATGGCGACGATGGAAAAGAAGGGCATGGACACCGGCCTCAAGGTGACCCATCCGCTCACCGGCGAAGCCATCCCGGTGTGGATCGGCAACTACGTGCTGATGAGCTACGGCGAAGGCGCGGTGATGGCGGTGCCGGCGCACGACGAGCGCGACTTCGGCTTTGCGCAGAAGTACGGCCTGCCGATCAAGCAGGTGATCGCTGTAAAAATGAACAAGGGCACTCGTAGAGAAATTGAGGCCGAGATAAAACGGCAAGTGCCAGAAGTTAGTGCTGAGCAACTTGATGAAGCTGTAATTGATGATGGTGTCGCGCTATTCCTCGATGAATGGCAAGAGTGGTACGACTCAAAAAACGGCTTTTGTATTAACTCTGGGAAATACAACGGCCTTGGCTACGAAGCCGCCGTCGACGCCATCGCCGCCGACCTCGCCGCGCTGGGTCTTGGCGAGAAGAAGACCCAGTTCCGCCTGCGCGACTGGGGCATTTCGCGCCAGCGCTACTGGGGCTGCCCGATCCCGATCGTCCATTGCGATGCCTGCGGCGACGTGCCGGTGCCGGCCGAGCAGCTGCCGGTGGTGCTGCCCGAGGACGTCGTGCCCGACGGCTCCGGCAACCCGCTCAACAAGCGCGCCGACTTCGTCGACTGCAGCTGCCCCAAGTGCGGCGGCGCGGCGCGGCGCGAGACCGACACCATGGACACCTTCGTCGAGTCGTCGTGGTACTACGCGCGCTACGCCTGCCCCGACTTCGCAGGCGGCATGCTCGACGCGCGCGCCGACAAATGGCTGCCGGTCGACCAGTACATCGGCGGCATCGAGCATGCCATCCTGCATCTGCTGTACGCGCGCTTCTTCCACAAGCTGATGCGCGACGAGGGACTGGTGGCGAGCGACGAGCCTTTCAAGAACCTGCTGACGCAGGGCATGGTGGTCGCCGACACCTACTATCGCGAAGCGGCGGACGGCAAGAAGACCTGGTTCAACCCGGCCGACGTCGAACTGCGCGACGGCGTCGCGATTCTCAAAACCGACGGTGCGCCGGTGATCGTCGGCGGCACCGAGAAAATGTCGAAGTCGAAGAACAACGGCGTCGATCCGCAGGCGCTGATCGATGCGTACGGCGCCGCTGCCAAATGGACAGGCGTCCAGCCGTCGTCGGATGGAGCTGTTGCCGAGGCAGGCGCAACGTCAAGCAGCAGCTGGAGGCACTCTGTGTGGCCCTCCTGGGCTGCAAGGTGGGTGCACGTGCTCCTCAAGTCGTCGACCGCTGCAGTAAGCTCAGGTGCAGCGGCAATCAGCAGCTTCAGGGAATCCACGTGGCCGTTCAGGCTGGCCAACATGGCGGCATTCAGGCCCTTGGGTGTGGCGGCAGTGATGCACTGGGGTGCCGCCCGAATGATAACCTCCAGCACTTTGGTGTGGCCCGCCGCAGCGGCTGCGAGGCGGGCAGGAGGCAAGGCAGTTCGCTGAGCATGCACGGGGAATAGCAACTGTTTGTAGCTGGGGGCAACCGCACTGCTGGCAAATCAACAGCTTGATGCCCCCACCAGCCTCACATGCCTTTGGCAAGGCTCACCGGCGTGAATGGGCAGGTATCCACGGTGGTCGGCAATCGCTGCAGGCTCTGGAGAGGCGTGAAGCAGCGCTGCAACCACCGCTTCGTGGCCAAGCTCAATCGCTATTTGGCAAGCAGTGGCGCCGGTGAAATCTCTGGCCGCAGCAGCCTCTGGAGCGGCAAGCAGCAGCCTCTCAATAGCTGCAGCCTGCCCTGCCGCTGCAGCAAGGTGCAGCGGAGTCTTTAGGCCCCTCTCCCGCTCAGTCACAGCGCCGGCGCTGGCGGGCGCAACAGCCAAGATCTGACTGAGGGCGCCAATGTGACCCTCCTGCGCCGAAAAGTGCGCAGGAGTCACTCCAGACTGTTCGGGGGCTGCGGCAGTCTCCGGCGCGACTTGCAGCAGCAGCCGCAGGCATTCGGAGTGTCCATATGCAGCAGCACAGAATCGGCATGGCATGGGGTGCGGATGGTGGGAGGTGGGGCAGGGGTGGGAGTGGAAATGGGTATGCGGGAGCGACGCGTGCTCAAACCAACCTGCAAACACAGGTTCAGGCAAGCCTGTGCAAGCCTACCCTCATGCCAACCATCGCGCCCCACGCTTCCTCACGCAGGGGTGATGCCCGTGTCGGTGGTGGCAGACGCAGCCGAGGGAGCCGCCTTCAGAATCAGCTCCAGCGCAGCGGCATGCCCATGCGTGGCGGCCAGGTGCGCCGCTGTCTTGCCCCCTTCTCCTGCAGCCGGGGCAGCTGCGGAAGCGGGTGCCGCCGCCAGCAGCAGCTCCAGGCAGGCAGTGTGGCCTTCCTCTGCTGCCATTAAAGCCGGCACAGCACCGTCCTCATTGGCTTGCGCTGCCAGCTCAGGAAACTTGGACAGCAGCAGGCGAAGAGCTTGCACGTGGCCCTTGGAGGCCGCAAACGCAGCAGCTGTCAGGCCGCTGTCGGTGGCCAGCTTGGCACACTCAGGCGCCACCTCGAGCAGCAGATTGAGCACGCCCACGTGGCCCCCGTGGGCAGCTGCACGGCAGGCAGACACAGCGGTGTGAGTGCAAGCAGACCGTGCTTGCACCAGCAGAGCAGACGTTCGCCTTGCATCAAAGCAAACAGTCATCGCTAAACGTTGATGCTAGCAGAGCCACAGGGCATCCCGTCCACCAAGCCACCAAGCAGAGCCCAGCCTCACCCCAATGGATGGGAAGGAAGCCGAATGGCGCAAGTCGGATCATTGCTGTCTCTGGAACAAGATCCAATAGGAACTTTGCCGCTTGGTCCGATCCACTCGCTGCAGCGGCAGACAGGGGCGTGTTTTGCTGCCCTGACCTGCTGGTGACCACCGCAGTAGCAGCGGCGCAGATGTTGGGGGCAGCAGCCAGCAGGTTGAGCATGGCTGGCACATCATCTGCCGCCGCTGCCTCATGTACGGAGGTATCCTGTGCCTGAAACCCAAACCATGCCGAATCTTTATGTGCCGAGGCTGCAGCAGCCCTGCGTCTGGGTCCGCCGGCAGCTGGCACACCGGCGCCCGCCGGTCGCCGCCTCAATGCAGAGGAGCGAGCGGCATGGCGGCACACAGCAGGGTTTCTGCGGGCGGCCGGCACTGCCCGCAGCTGAGGGCGGAGCACAGGCGCCGTACACAATACCGTGGCCATCTTGCAGGACCGCTGAGGGCTGCAGATCAGCAGCAGCAGTGGGCGGGCTGGTGCTGAGCAACCAGGCAAGGTGGTGTGCCGCCGGCCAGCCGGCGCCGCCTGCTGCACCTGCGGCGGCAGCTATCGGCAACCTTGTGAGCTTGCTGTGAGGCGGCTCAATTGAACATCCAGCGTTACTAACTGGCAGGGCCCGCGCGCACGCAATTCGACCGTGGGTTTTGTCCAGCGGCGCCTGAGCGCCGTCAGGCCTGGCCTGCGCGTGACAAAGAGACGAGCAAATTGATCAAAGCAGAAAGCTGGTCGAAGGAGGGAACTCTAGCCCCGCCGCCATCGGCGCCGTGCTGGGAGCGGCCCGCGGCGCATCATGCGCATCGGCCAGGCATCAGCTGAGCATTAGGGGCGGCCTGAAGGATTGCACCCTTCCTTAAATGCCCCCGGTTCACTTGCACAGAGTGATGCACTTTCACCGCCGCCGCATGGGGAGGCTTCTGTCGCCATCCAGACGCGGCCAGCGGCGCTCAGCGGCAGTGGCGGCGGCGGCGGCCCTGCACCGCCTGGCCGCCTTTGTGATTGCATCCCGCGCACCTGCAGGCAGGCTACCGGTCCGCCCCTGTAGCACCTTGTTCCAGGCTCTCTCTCGAGGCAAGTTGCCTTGATGTTGCGTCGCAACCAGCTGGCGGGCGCCTGAGAGGGCGCAGCGCTGCCGCCGCCGCCGCTCGACGGCGCCCCACTAGCGGCGGCAGGGCCGGGCACTGCGGCACTTGCTTTTCATAGGCATGCTGGATAACATGGTCACCCACTCGGGCCAGTGCCACTGCGGAGCAGTGAGGTGAAGGCGGGTTCTCCGCGATGCGCGTGGCGGGGCCGGCAACCCCCCTCCAGTTCGGTCAAGGGTGATGTGGCATTGAGATCGGAAGCCCTGCATGGCGCGCCGCCATCTGCGCACCACCCCGCCGCCGCCGCTGCCGCCGCCGCCGCCCGCAGGTTTGAGTTTGATGCAGCGCCCGACCTGGTGGCCTGGGACTGCGACTGTGAGTTCAAATGGCCCGGCGGTTAGCTTAGTTCATATGGATCAATGTCTCATTTACGGGTTGGCCAGCCCCCACCCGCATGTGGCCCATGCCTTCTGCCGCCAGCCGCCGTGACCTGAACCTCAGCCCAACGTAGCAGCATGCACCCCAACTTGCGCCCGTCACCTCCCCGCAGGCTCCATTTGCGCCATGAAGCGCAACACGCACTGTATCGTGCCGGAAGCAGACTTCCGGCTGCTGCAGGGCGAGCAGGATCTCAGCTGCTACAAGGCGAGCAGTTATTGCTGCGTGCGGTGGCTCAGTTGGTTGTGTGCTGGTGCACACGTGGCACTGAAGGTTTTGTTATGTTATTCTCGTCTTATGCTGCAGTTCAACACGATGACCGCCGCGCACCTGTTCTGCAAGCACTGCGGCATCTGCGCGTTTTACCGCCCACGCTCCAACCCAGACGGATACGCGGGTGCGCGGGCGTGTGTGGCTGAGTGGGTCGGGCTGGCCATGCTGTGCTGTGCAAGCAGTCCGGCTGCACTTTGTGAGGCAGGTGGTGCGGGCTCCTGCTGATGTTGAGCAGGTGATGCCTTGCCAGAGCTGTTGCTGATGCCCGATCAGTGCTCACCTGCCTTCCCTGCTATCCATCCCCCGTCTTCCGCCAGTTACGATACACTGCATCACCAGCCCCACGGTGCGCTCAGTGGAGATACGAAAGATTGCCGGCAGCAACTGGGAGGCGGCGGTGGAGCAAAGCGGCATTCGAGGGCTGTCGCATCCGCGGCAGCAGGCAGCTGCGGCAGCAGCAGAAGGGGCGGCGGCAGCGGTAGAGGAGGGGCCGGCATGATGGCTGGTGGGGCAGAGACGTGGATGCTTGCGAGCTCTTCTTTATGCTTGTCTTTGCCATGTGCACACACACAGATGTAACAATATCTGTCGTTTGTGAGACTTCAGTGCTGTTGCTTTGTGCTAGCAGGAGTGCTGCTGCTGCTACCAGCCCGGGTCAAGATGGCCCAAGCTGCAACCGGCAGCCGGGCAGGCCCGCCCGACATATCTCGCTGAACCGACACAATAGAGGCATCTACTGAATGCGCTCCTTATATAAAACTAGGTACATTAGCAGGAATGTCAAGAGTGGGTGCTTTGGCGGCGGGCGCATGCTGGAGCAGGGAGCGCGCTCAGCGGCGCCGCCACCGCCGGCGGGCAACATTGGGACGTTTAACCTCGCAAGGCTGTTCTGAGCAAGACGCGACCTCTGAAACCGCGTATGTTATAACTCGGAGCTCGAGCGGTGCCAGAGCGCGGTGCGGAGAGGTGCGCGCAGGCTCTGCTTGCAGGATCGGCGTCTCCTGAGGGTCGCGCGCAACCTGGATGTTACTGGTGCATCATGTGTGCTCCGGTCGCGGCGGCAGCAGCGCCTCCGCTGCTGCTTTGCCCGCCGCCTCGTCGCCGCCGCCGCCGCCTCGTCACGACCCCGCGGCAGTGATGTGCCCTGCCCTCCACGTTTTTGCAAGCCCTGAACTGAATGTTGAACTCCGCATACCCTTTGCAGGTATTCTGGTATTCTGTTCCTCTGATGCCTCCTCTTGTGGAATTGCATTTTGCTGCCCGGCTTGGAAACGAAGAGCGCCTTGCCGCGGCACTGGACGCGGGTGCTGCCGTCGATGGAGTGCTGCACAGCCAAACTGCGCTGCATTGGGCCTGCCGGCACGGCCACTTTCAGTGCACGGAACTGCTGCTGGCGGCAGGGGCCGACCCGGCAATAGCCTGTACATTGAGCGGCGCGACAGCGCTGCACTTGGCGGCACAGGGCAACAGCAGCAGGCACGCTCGGTGTGTCGCGGCGCTGCTGGCTGCCCATGCAGAGCCGCGTGTGGTAGATGGGCATCGACGGACGCCGCTGCACTGGGCAGTGGTAATGGGCGCCCCTGAGACAGCGCGCTTGCTGGCAGCAGCTGGTCCTGAGGCAGCGCTGATGGCAGATCGAGACGGCCAGACGCCCATGCGAGTGGCGGCAGGTCAGTCAGCACAGCACCGCAGATGGCTGGCGGTCCTGCCGGTCCCAATGCTGCTCGAACACTTGCCACAGTTGCAGGGGCCTGCAGGTGGAATATACGAGTTGCCTGGCCTGGGCGTCGCCCTGCCAGCGGCGTTGGAGCGCTCGGAAGCAGATGCGGCGGCTCTGGTGTGGCACATGTCAGGACCCAACAGGCAGCACCTGCGTGCCGCAGCCCTTTGCCTAGGGGCAGCGCAGCGGCGAGGCCTGCTGCCGCAGCTGCCCAGCTCTGTTATGCACAGCGTGCTGGCGCAGTGTGTGGCACAGCATGCGCAGTACGAACCGCCTATCCGTTTCGGACGGGCTGCACAGCAGCTGCAGCAGAATGAACAGGCGGGCAGGAACCGCCAAGCAGTCAAGGTGCGCAGTTACAGTACGCTGTTCGAGCTCACAGCTGTCATCGTCTCTGCTGTCCTAGTTTTCACTCTCTTCCGGCGCCACTTCCAGCGTGGGCGATAGTCCAGATGTTTTTTCCCTCCACTAAACCCATGTGCATTTTGACACCCTGAGTGCTGCACCCTCCCTTGATTCGTGCAACACAATTAAACAGTCCTCCACTGATGGCCTGCCTTGCCTGGTGTAAATCAAGTCGGTGCACCTTTGACCGCACACATTGCAAGGCAACTGCTTTCTCGGTGTTGCATCTGCTTGCACTTGGCAAGAGAAAATGCAAGGCAGTGTTTACATGTGGCGGCGGGCAGCGGCAGCCCAGACTAGATTGCTTCTGCAGCCCGAGCTGCCAGCCGTGCCGGTTGCCGCGTGCTCTGTAGAATTGCAAAGAGGTGCTCTCCTAGCACTCAGCGGAACTTGATGCTGACCAGCGGCACGTCCAGGTCCTCTGCACAAGGGCAGGGTGCACAGAGCGAATGAGGTGTGAGATTGCCGTAGCAGCAGGCTGGGTGCCGCTGTGGCATGCAAACAAATCAACGGCGACGGCAGAACAATGGCACAAAATAGCCAACTGTTCAGCACAAGCACCAGCAAAGCAGCGTGCATCCGAACTCAAGAATAGCAGCAGCGGCAACACATAAGCGGCACAAGCAGCAGGCGCCAGCGGCAGCAAGCGAGCGCACCTCCCTCCTCGTCCTCGCACGCCACCACCACATCAAAGTGGCTCCTGCAGGCGTGGGCAGCAGATGCATCTGGTCAGCAAGGGCAGCTCCACAGGTGTACTGGCGCAATGCAGCCGGGAGCTGTGCAGTCACTGTCCACATTATGCCAGCGTGCCGCTCCCCGCCTGCGAACCCACCCACCCCATCATGCAAACCCATGAAATCTTGCAACTTCTGCAAACATCCCCAGCCCTGCGGGCACTGTATCTGGTGCAGTCAGCATTTTGTTTTTGCTTTGCTAAACCGACCTGTCTGCGGGGATCTCCATCTTGGCCACCGTCCGCACCAGCTCGCTCATCTTCTTGTCCAGCCGCTCCTGCGGCAGTGAATCAAAGAATTGACACGAATCAGACAGCTGCTGCTTTCGGGGCGGCAGGTCCAGCCGCTCCTGCGGGCAGCGAATCAAAGAATTGACATGCATCAGACAGCTGCTGCTTTGAGGGCAGCAGGATGCGCCAGCTTGCACTCGTCTGTGCAGCCTGCTCTTGCAGCGCAAAGAAGAACAAATTGCGCTGGCTGCAAATGATGCTGTTTCCCATGCCCTTCACGTCGGCAACATGGACTGCCGAGTGGCGGCTTCGTGGACCCGCCCACAGCGGCTCCCCCATTCACTCTCCCTGGGGTGTGCCGCCCCAGGGGCCCGTCGTTTATTATTGACGCAAACGGGTGTAACAGCAGCAGGCGCGCGCTTGCCTTGTGCTTGGGGAAGATGTTGTTGTACAGCAGGGACTGGCCGCAGGAGATGGAGTAGGCCTCCAGGCCCTTGGCGCGGAACCACTCCAGCACCTGCAAGTGAACGACGCAGACAGCCCCGCCATCGATGACAAAACCGGTCTTAAATTAATTGGAGTAGGCCTTCAGGCCCTTGGCGCGGAACCACTCCAGCACCTGCAGTGGGTAGCAAACGCAGTGGCCAAGTTACGAGCAAGAAGGACTAAAAAATAATGGTTGTGTGTGGACAGAAAATGGTGCAGGGCCAGCAGCAGACCCTTGGCGTCGAACCACTCCAGCACCTGCGAGCAATACGAAATAGATGGCGCCGGTGGGATGCAGAACGCACAAGTGCAACCAGAACCGCGGGGTGCATTGCTTCGAAGCTTGTCGTATAGCCCATGCTGCAGCGACATGTCAGATAATTAAAGTCAGCAAATTAAAGCTCGCCTGGTTGACCGTGAGGTCGCCCTCCAGGATCCAGCGGTCCCACAGGCTCCACTCCAGGTCGTTGAACTTGAAGCTCTGCAAAAGGGGAGGGGGCAGGGAAAGGTGGTGTGGTGTGGGCTGCATGCACATGCAAACTGCAACAGGCGCCGGCGGGGGCGGCCCGGTACTGGTGGGATGGTCCTTGCCATCGCAATGTCCACCTCGGCAAATGCAGCTGTACGGCCACAAAACAGCCGCGATGCACTGCCCGCCTGCGCACCTTTGGCGGGATGGGCTCCGCCATCGCAAACAGCGGCAGCGCCAGGTTGGCAAACGTGTTGCGGTACGCCTCCACTGGCTTGTTCTGTGGGGCAGGAATTGAAGGAAGGTTGTGAGGCTACAGATTGCAGGCAGCCTGGCTAGGACAAGGTGAGAAAAGGGTTGCGGTACGAATCCACCGGCTTGTTCTTAAAGGCACAAAGAGGACACGAAGGACTGTGAGGCTATGAGTGAGCTGTTGTTGTTGTGGGTCTGAGAGACTGCCCCGCAGGCTGCGTGCCCTCCCCGCACAGCAGGCACGCAAAGCACCTATGGGCTGCAACCTCGTTGGATAATTCCTCAGCCACACGCTGAGACAATTGCTTTCTGTAGCAACCGCAGCAACAGCAACACAAATAATAAACATGACCACTGCCCACCTGGATGACCTTGTACAGCTCCAGGCACACCAGGCCTGCAGGCATGGCAACAAGTGAAGCACCAGTTTTGAACTGTGCCAATATCACCGGTGCAGGCATGCCCTGCGGCTTTGCGGCAGTGGCACGCCATAGGCAGGCAAGTTGGCTTGCTGTGCACCACCCAACAAACCAAACGCACCAGTGGCCATAGCGGTCGTGGTGGCGATGGCGGGAATGATGCGCCCCGCAATCAGCTTCGCCTGTGGGCAGGGGTGCGCAGGGCGGCAGGATTAGTGAGTGGCCGGTGCGCAGGCTGCATATGCGCTACATTTGGTATTCCCAACGCGAAATGACACAACAAGTGGCGTTTCACGCCGGGTGCAGCATCAAAAGTTGCCATAGCTATGCCCCCCACTAAACAGCATTTATTGCCCACCTGCAGCTTGTCCACCTCCGGGATCGCGTAGTTGCGCGCCCGCATGTTGGCAAACCCGGCGATGAACTGCACAGGAGGGCAGAAATTGCAGGAATGCTCGGAATGGCACATGCAGCGCACAGCAACTCATGCCGGTCGGCCGCCGGCCACAGAGCAGGACCACCAATCGGCAATCAACAAGCAACAAAAATACACACCTGCATGTGGTAATTGGTGTCATCGTCCTTCTCAAAGGAGATGGCGCTCAGCTGCAGGCAAATGTGTCAAGAGGGGGCGCACAGGGGCCTGAGCAACAGGAGCTGTGCATTGAGCTGCCTGGGCAGCAAATGTGTGACAGCCAAACTGGGCAGCAGCAAGGCTAGCGTGCATTTGCCCCGTGCAATTGCTGCAACGGGTCCAGGAAGGCAGGAAGAAAGGCAGGCATTGCAGGCAATAACAACCAAGCCGCAGCAAGCCCCACCCACCTGCGATCCCTGCGGCAGCGCTGTGAGTGCGCCGCGCAGCTTGCCGATCAGGTCATCGATGACCTGCAGGTGCCATGCAATTTTCAGTTTGTCAAATTTGGATGTTTTTAATAAAAAATGTGAATTTGGCAAGTCAGGAGCATGAATCCCTTCAACTTCTAGACACCTGCACACAATGCCTTTTTGATGAGCCGCAGCTCCTGCACTTGCAATACAGCCCCATAAGTACAGCAGGCGGATGGGATTTGGTCTGTGTTGCCTACCTGGTCCTCATGCGAGCCCACATCCGCTGCAGGTGCCGACGCCTTGGGGTCTGCAGCAGGCAAATACCACAGGAGTGTGATGTGCGCTGAAGGTCTTTCAACATTACGCACTGCTGTTACCAACACGTGGTTGCAACCAGTGCCTGTTTCGGCCGTTGTCAGCAAATGCGCGTGCCCCCCTGGAAAGGCTGCAGTCTGAACACGCACCCGTCTCAATCTTGACGTTCTCCTTGGGCATGAACGGCTCCACCTCCACCTTGGCCGCCACCTGCGCAGGGATTGCAGGGAACAAAGCAAAGATCATGCACTGCATACTGCGGTGAGGTGCAACATTCCATCCCCTCTGCCTCGACAATGCTTGCCGCCAAGCATAATGGACCAGCATGAGATTCCCTTGCAGCGGCAGGCGTGCTGTGCTGTCACTGCTGCATCCACTGCATGCACAATGCATCACACTCCAAGTGACAGAACGAAGCGCCTACCTGCACCACGCGCTGCGCATCCGAGGCCCAGTCGGGCACGGGCAGGCCGTACACCTGAAAAGAGAGAGGAAGGAGGGATGGCCAGAGTTGGTGCATGTTGAAAACGCCAGCGTGACGCTTGCATGCAACTCGTACTGCAGGGTCCCGCTCAATAATGTGCATCGCAAGTCACACATGGGTACTCTGCAACACGCTGTCCTGAACAACACACAGCAAAACACCCATTCCACCTGCGCCTTCAGGATCGCTGCTGCCTGGATGAAGGCCGCGTGCGAGGGGTCGGCCGCGCTGAACACCACAGGGCTGGGGAACCTGCAGGCATACAGGAGGTTGCAGAAGGCAGTGCGTTTTACAACTGTATTGGTTGTCCTAGCGACTTGCTTGGGCGGGCAGAATTACGCACACAGTTGTCAGAAATCAAGCACGGCTGCACCGCGCAGGAACCGACACGATTGTTTTTAAGTTGACAACATGCACAACACACAACCGCCACAGCTGACTGCACAACACAGACACCAATTCGGTTCACCCATGTACTCACCGCTTGGGCGGCGACCAGAACAGCGCGCCGGTGGAGGTCTTGGCGTCCTCCGGGAAAGTGTACACCAGCTGCATGAGGGGCACAACCAAAACATGCAGCTTTGTGACACATGTGGCAGGTGCTAACACTGGCGCATCTGTTGCAGCTGCCTGCAGGCCAGGCACCCGACTGGTGCATCGGCAACAACATATTGCGCATAGCCCACAAAAAAAATTGCACATGCCTGCGCGATGCGGTCGTAGAACTGCTGCTGGAACTTGCGGCGCGCCCACGCCACGCACTCCTCAAAGCTGCCGCACCGCTCTGCAGAACGGCGGTTTGAGTTGGAACAGTACAGGCATGGTGGATCGATGTGTTTCAGACGGGGTCACCAGACAGCCCCCTCCTTGCCATGCCAAGCACTATCAAATGCAAACTGCCATGTCGTCCAGAGGCTGGCTGCATGTATCCTAATGCCCCACTCACCAGTCACCAGCACCTCCACCACCTTTTCCAGCTGCTCCCGCGCCGCCGCATCGCTGCTCTGCTTTGCGCCTGTGTGGATGCAAGGCGATGGGGTATGGCGGTAAGGTCGAATGAGAGTACGTGCATGAGCAGCAGGGCCCAGCTCAGCAAGGGGGCCGCATGGCGCTCAGCAAGGCACGTGACCACACACGACCCGATGCCACAGCTTTGCATTTTCAATGTGCCTCTAAACTCACTGGAGATGTACTTTTCGGGGTCGGCCAGGAACGCGTTGGCCTCCGCCGGCGTCTTCTCCAGGATGCCCTCAAACTCCGACCTGCAGATTTGCAGGTGGAAACGAAAACTGGTGGACACGCAGCTCACGTGCAGGGGTGGGACAGGGCTGTGTCACAAACAGAGCAGTGTGTTGTGGCCGACTTGCCGTGTACTCACCAGATATGCTGGCATGCAGCTTTACACAGTGTGCATACAACAGCCCAGCCTCACCGCGCGTAGGTGAGGCAGTGGTGGATGTTGTGGGGGAAGGAGTGCAGCGTGCACATGGGCGCCTGCTTCTCGGGCGGGTCGCGGCTGGCACCTGCAAGATATAGGGACACATGACAAGCTTGTTATAAGCACAGCCCAAATTTCAGCGAGATTGCGTCCAAGTTGCAGTGAGATTGCAATGAAATTTCAGCGAGATTGCGCCCAAGTTGCAGTGAAAGTTCAGTGACATTGCAACCAAATTTCAGCGACGGGGCGCAAATGTTGCAGTGAATTTCAGTGACATTGCAACGAAGTTTCAGCGGCATTCCGCCCAAATTGCAGTGAAATTTCAGTGCACATCCTGCCCAAGCTGCATTGAAATCTCAGCGAGATTCCATCCAAGTTGTGGTGAAATTTGAGGGAGATTGCATCGAAATTTTGGTGAAATTTCAATCAAATCTCAACCCAAGCAAACAGCGCACCGTAGTTCTCAGTGAGACGGGCACCATCACAGCAACAAACATCAGGCTCCTGCACGCAACTGCACAATTCCAGCCAAGCGCAGCTAGACGCGCCAACAGATCAGCGCACCGTAGTTCTCGGTCAGTCGCGGCACCACCATCTGGGTGTTGCACTTGGGGCCCAGCGTGCCCGACTCCAGCAGCGGCTTGCAGAAGTAGACGCAGCGCGAGTCCACGTACAGGCTGCAGGCAGAGTGGAGTAAGAAACCGACATGAGCGTTCATCGGAGGCAAGCAATGGAAACAATTGCAGAAGTAGACGCAGCGCGAGTCCACGTACAGGCTGCAGGGAGTGGAGGAGAAAGGAAGGCAAAGCAAACGAAATTCCGCACAAAGGCCAGAGGGCTCAGCCTATTGGGCAGAGCTATTAAATTAATTCCTGCCATGCAGGCAAACAAAAGGACTTCTCACCGAGCGTTCACGTTGTCCAGCGCGTTCACCACCACGTCGATGCCGTCCCAGAAGCAGTACAGGCAGCGCTATAAAACTGCATGCGTGCAAACAAAAGAGCTTCTCACCGAGCGTTCACGTTGTCCAGCGCGTTCACCACCACGTCGATGCCGTCCCAGAAGCCGTCGTTGAACACGTCCTCTGCACATTGTTCAAAACCGCAACAGGGCACATGGTCAGCAGCTCCCAGCAGGCACATACAAACAAGCGGCAGCTCTCGCAGACGCTGTCTCGACAACACGTCCGTCCAGCAGTCGCCTCATTGCAGGAAAACTGCGGTGTGCTGACCTGTCTCAGGCGACACGCGGTTCTGCAGCGCGTTGATCTTGATGGCGGGGTTGATGCGCTGCGCCGCCTCTGCCGCGCAGCTGCTCTTGCTGCTGCCTATGTTCCAGTCGCTGCATGGCGGGTAGGGAGGACAGGGGGCGAGCATGTGTCTGTTGACTGCATGAACTGCAGGCCGTTGCTTGCATGGCTGAAAGTGGGTGTCGGCAGAATGCCAAGCAGTCTCACTACATGCGCACAGCTGCATGGCTGCCCACCGGAACAGGAACTGGCGGGACAGGTTGGACTTCTCGATGACGTCATCGTCAGTCACCGTCAGCAGACCGCCCTCGCCTGCAGCGTAGCGAAGTGAAAATACCACAGGCGCTGGTGAAGTCGACGCAACAAGCATGTGGTCAGCGGCAGCTTTTGTTGAACATTCACTAGACAGAGCACCACTGCCACCGGCTCAGAAAGCAGCATGGAAATCGACTTAAGAGTTGCTCACCGCAGGAGGTGCCCATGAGGGCAAAGTTCTTGAGGAACTCGCAGCCCAGCGCGCCGGCGCCCACCTGCGCAGTCAGTGTCAGTTTGAGCAGGGCAAACGACATTGGCATGCTGGGTGCATAATTGCACACACATGACACGGCAAGCTGAGGGACCTGCGCCAGTGCTGCAAAGACTGCGGACCAGTACACCTCCGTACTGCATGCAGCGATGCCAACCGCAATGCAACAGCAAGCAGGTTTCCTGAGCACGCCCTGGCACCACCAGCCCAGAAATCGGCAGCAGTGCCTCAGCAGCAGCAGCAGCGCCTCACCAGGAACACCTTGAGCCCCTCCATGCGGCGCTGCAGCGTGCGGCCAAACACGGCGACGTTGTCGTCGTAGCGCCCGCCCTGCAGGCGGAAATTGTCAACCACAATGTGATGGTGTGGAGCTGCCTTATCTGACCCCTCTACAGCCATCTGACACACTGCAGTTTGAGCGCATTTTGGCCAGGCAGCAAATACGCCACCAGAAACCGCACCTCGGGCGCCACCTCCTCCGCCGACAGCGGCTCGTCGGGCAGGCTCTCGATGGAGTCAAAGTAGAACCACTGCTGCAGGGGGTGGAACTTGCCGGAGGCCGCCTTGACCACCTGCAGTAGATGCGATGGACGGGAGACATACCGGATTTGTGAAAAGGTGGCAGGTCGGGTGTGCGGAAGCAGCCTAGAAACCAGAACGTGCAAGCAATGCCATAGCACAGGGATTAACCGCAAACAGGCACCCGAATAATCCAGCAGCAGCCGGCATGGGCAGCTTCCAGCAGCAAGAATGCCTCACCTCCTGGCCCACCACGCCGCCAAACATGGCTGCCATGGGGTTGAGGGAGGCAGCTGCGGTGCGCGCCAGCTTGCGCAGCACGGCCTCGTCCAGCTCAGCCTGCACACATTGAAAGCAATGACGGTTGTGCTGCAGCATTTTTGTTGACTGCTGCCATGGTGCATGACTGCCAAGTAATGCACTCCTACCAGCCAGTCACGTCTGCTTTTGTTCGCCAGCAATGTCGCAGCTCTGTGGTAACCACCCACCTTGTCTGCTGCAGCATCGTTGATAGTCTTGGCCTGCAGGCGAGGTGGGGATGGAGAGCAAATGCAAGCGTGATTCAAGTGGCCAAAAGCCGGCAAGGCTGGCTTGGGTCAGCTGAGATGCCAGCGCAGCCACAGAATCGATTCGCCCCCGCCTTGCTGCCACATCTGCAGGAACAATCAACCCATGTTTCCCTTCACATTCTGATCCCATCCCCAGCACATGCCTGCGCCACCAGCTCATCAGCCTCCGCCTCATTGCCGGCCTCGGGCAGACGGCCGCCGTGCGCCGCCTGCACGTGAAAATTGGCAGCAGGGAAAGTGTGAGTGGTGTGTATGCCGGGGGCAGACAAGTGTGGCAAGCAGCAGGCGAGGGGCAGCTCGCTGTGGCACACCCAAGCTCCTGCTAGTCATGCATGGTTTGCCCTACAGGCCCTCGTGCAGTGCACTTCCCTGCCAGCTGCACTATCCACCAGCAACAGCGACTGCAATTATGCAACACACCTGGAAGGCGTCCAGCGCCTGGAAGCCCACGTGCAGCAGCGGCGAGCGCTCCAGCTGCAGCGCAGGGAGGTGGCAGGCAAAGGAGTGAGGAAGGCAGCCTGCAGGGCATGGCTCATTTGTGCATCACTCATGTGTGCCGTATTCCAAGCAAGCCAGGGAATTCACTGTGCCACTTGAGCAGTCCCACACACCTTGCTGAAGTCGCTGAGCAGGAACTCTCCGGGCTCGGCGATTGCCTGGGCCAGAGGCTTGAACGCCAGCGTCTTGCTGCCCTTGTGCTGCGTGACGATGCCGCCGCGCTGGTAGGGGCTGCGGGGAGCAGAGGGTGAGGCAGGTGCGTGATCCAATGAGCTGCTGAGTGGGTAGCAGAAGAACGATGTTGCCCTGCGCCATGAGATGGTGTCGCCGCATTGGCATGCCCAAGGGGCAGGCCAAGGAAAAGCAGCCAAGGACAAGCGACAGCAGCAGCCACAATTGCACACCGCCACCAGCAGCAGCGGCAGCAGTCAAATGCAACAGATCAAAACGTCCTCACCTCCAGTTGGTGGCGTCCACCTCCAGGTAGGAGGAGTGCGCCTTGCAGCTCCTCACATGGCAGCAGGAGACAACAGGCACCACATAAACAAACACATCAAGCACAATTCCTCACCTCCAGTTGGTGGAGTCCACCTCCAGGTAGAACGAGTGTGCCTTGCAGTTCTTCACGCGGATGGGCGCGTGCCCGTTCAGCTCCGTCATGCCCACCACCTCGCTGAAGGTCACCTCCTCGCCTGCGGGCGGAAAGACACGGTGTTGCAATCAGCGAATGGAGCAGCGCCGGATACAGACGCAGGCAAGGCTCAGTGATGTCTGCTACAAAAACAACAGCTGCAACTCCCCTCTGCAAGCCTGGATCAGCTCGGCCAACCCCACTTGTACCACCCTTGGCTGATCTACCGCCCAGGCACGACGTGCAGTCAGAAGCAGCACCAGCACAAACAAGAGGCGCACACACAAACAAAGGAGCGCACCGTCCTGGAACTCCAGCCGCTCGTCCTCCACCGTGGTGACCAGCGTGGGGTTGCCCGGCGTGATGCCTGCCACAATGCCCGTGTGCGGCTCCTCGCCTGACGGCAGATGGGTGGCGGGGATGGCAGGGCAGAGAGCGGCACGGCAGCGTGTTCAGCAGTGCAGTGGTCGAGTGGTTGAAGGGCAGTTCGCTTGTCGGTAAGAAGTGACAGCTTGAAAAGAGTAATAAAGCACCTGTGGATGGCGTGCACGACTCGCTTGCCGCAGGAATTCTCAGCCAACAGCGTGTACAGCAGCTTTGATCGCAAAAGCGCACCTCTTAACTGCCGTCAAGCCGTGGCACAGGGGGCGGTGCGGCCGGGCCAGGGCGGCCACCGGGGGATCCCTGGACGCACACAACCGCACGCGCCCCGACTGCTGCCACGGCAACACACACACAGAGCTTGCAGCATGTGCAGCAGCGTTGATCACAACAAACGCACCTCTGAAGTGCCATTAAGCCGTGGCAGCAGTATGGGCGGGGCGGCCGGGCCAGGGTGGCCACCGGGGGATCCCTGGACGCACACAATTACACGCGCCCCGACTGCTGCCACGGCAACACACATACAGTGCACGGCAGCACCAGCGAAGCAGCAGTGAAGGCAGCAGTTACTTTGCCCAAAGCCTTGTCAGGACCATTTGGCAGCGCGTATGAGCACGAAATATCACCCCTCTCCTAAAGATGCCACCTGATGCTAAATACAAACCCTGCCCATAGTTCCCTCTCATCAGCTGCTGGACTCGCTCACCATCCACGTCCAGCACCTCAAAGGAGGGGCCAAAGTCGCAGAACACCTGGGCGAACACGCCGCGGATGTCGGCCTGTGCAGGAGGGCAGGAAGGAGTGGCCAGATTGTGCAGGGCTGTGGGGGACAGCTTGCAAGCGCCACTCCAGGCTAAGCGCAAGACAACGGCTGCAGGCAGCAGCACGCTGCTGGGCAAGTGCAGCAGCAGACCTGCACCGCACCTTGATGAAGGCGATGCCGTTGGCGTGGCAAAACTCGTCGATGCGGATGCTCTCGGCCAGGGTTGTGTCGGTGGCCACCACCACCTGCCAAAAGGTACGGTAAGGGGTTGCAGCAAGCATTGAACAGCAGCGGCAATAGCGCGCCAAGAGAGGTACTCTCGGCATGTAAGCAACAAGTTCGTTAAGCAAAAGCACACCTGGAACTGCGCCAGGAAGTCGTCCGCCAGGTCGGCGCTGCTGGCTGCCACGGGCACCGAGGTGTTCAGCTCCTGCACCGCCTCCCTGTGATGCGCAGGCAGGGCGGGCACAACAAGGTTGACAGTGAACGACACCAAGCTATCAAGAAAACAGTGCGCTGTTCAGCTGGTGCACCGCCCGTGCAGCGGTGGATCGCGCTAATGACCAAAGCTGGCTGCAGATCTGATTGAAAAAGTCGCGGAGAGCTGATATCTTTGGAACCGTGTGCACTGCAATCGAGAAGCAAATGAAGCGCATGCAAGAACGACCCTGCACAGCAACTCACCGGCACGCCTCGGCGCGGTTCTTGCCCACGTCCGCCTCGCTGAGGTAGAACTGGGAGGCCAGGTCGCGCAGGGTGACCTGCGGGAAAGTTTCTTCGATGAGTGAGCAATCATTGATTGAGTGTGTAGCAGCAACTGTGAGGCCAGGTTCTGCGGAACAACATGTGGAAAGGGAAAGGCCGACTGCATGCGTTTGAATACCAACAACTCCAAATTGAAAGGTCCAGGAGCGCAATGGCCGCCTGCCCCTGCACCCAAGCAGCACCGCCAGGCCGCACCTCGGCGCGGTCGTGCAGCGTGATGGACTTGACGCCCGCCAGGATCACGTTCTTGGCTGCAATCAAACGAGGTTGCGGTCAATCAGGGGCGGCATGTTGCAGCAGCGGTGGCGCTGGCTCCGCCACTTGCCTGTCCAGGTTTGCTGCACAGCACAGGGGCCTAACAGCGATTGCCTACATCCAGCTACTAGCCAGCTTAAATAGCAGCAGCGCTTTGGCAGCATGCCAGCTCATGATAATTGAAAGGCAGCACTCTGACCCACTGGTCTGAGCTTGGCATCAGCAGCAGGAGGGAAAACATCCTGTCACACGTGGCAGCAGCCTCGCTCACCCACTTCCACGCCCAGGCCGCCCAGGCCGCAGATCAGCACATTGGCGGTGGCCATGCGCCGCATGGACTCCTTGCCATACACCGCCAGCTGCGGGGTGCAGGGAGCAGCGCGTACTGCAACAGCATTGGATAGTCTGGGGTGACATGCGCCAGATCGGCTTTCATATGGCATGCCGGCAGCTGCACAGTCTGCACACAGCGCATCATGCAGCAATGCCACAGCTGCAGGCGTGCAAAGCCTGGCGGCATGGAGCTGCGCTATGCCACACGGCGCCATGAAGCCACATTGACCAAGCAACCACACCAGGCGAGCAGCATTGCAGGCAGCTGCACGCCTGGATCTGCAAACTGCGCAGTGCATGCACAGTGCAGTAAGAACTGCACACCTGGCGGGAGTGCAGGTCTTCATCAATCTCCACCGCAGGAGCCCCGTTTGCTGCCACTGCGCATTGAATACACAGGCGAGCGGCATGGGGCATGTGTCGTAGCAATGAGAGCAATGCGCCATCATTGCAGGCACTTCTTCCGCGATGGCACTCCAGTTCAACAGCCGAAGAGCAGCTGCCTTGGCCGACAGCATGCAAATTTGGCGCCATGCCGACGGCGGGTGCAACCGGCAAGCAGCAGGCAGCGCCGCCAAGGCATTGCCCCCACCATCATTGCTGGTAGTCATCTTGGTCTTTTTGGCGTCGGGGAGGTCCTGCACAGTGGAACGGGGAGCAAGCAGGTGGGTCGCAGCTGGGCGGCGGCGGCGACGACTGCGGCGGCGGAGTGAGGTGCAGTGCAGGCTGAGCGGCGCTGCCATCGCGCCGACAGTGGGTTGCTGCACAAAATGTGGCATGCCGCCGGCGTGCACGCCAACGCCTGGTCAGAGCGACAGAGCGATCATGTTTCTGGCGACCAGCGACCGCTCCAGGGCCCCCGCGCGCCCCAGGACACCGGATCATGCGTGCCTGCTCAATACTGGATGCTCGCTTGCTCATAGATGCGCTGAGGAGCCCGCGCAAGAGGCTCGCAGGGCCGGCACCCCGCCCCGAGCCTGTCCTGCACGCGGATCCGATAGATGCGCGTGTAGAGCAGGCCCGTGAAGGCGTGCAGGGCTCTGAGGCTCGGCACCAATGCGCATTTGGAAATGGCGGGGCTTGGAAGTCGCCCCATGCCTTTGCAGCGCATTCATGTGCGTCCATTGGTTCAGAGCATTCGCAGCGTGACAACGATCGCTGCACTACCCTCCCCAGCAGCCCTCCCGCACCCCGTTCCTCTCCCTTGCTGCTCGCCGAGCCTCCCCGCCGTGCCTGACCGCCATTGATCACTCACACAAGACGCCACAGAACATGGCAGCGGACGCCGCGCAAGAGGGCACGGCCCTGCCAGCGCCGCCTGCTGCCGCCGCCGCTCAACCGACCGCCGCAACCGCCCCGCCACAGTCGTACGCCGAGCAAGTGCGGGAGTCGATGGACCTGCTGCGCACACTGTTTGCGCAGCTGGATGCAGCTGGCGGCAGCTGCGACCCACCGCCGGGGTTCTTCGAGCCCTGCCGCAGCCGCCCAGGCAAGCGCGGTGTCGGGTGAAGCGGTGTGTGCAGGGTTCGATGAGAGCTGCTGTGGTGCAATGCAGTGGTCTGTTGCTTACCTAAACATGTGTGGTAATTTGTTCATCTTCATGCAACTTTACAAGGCCATTTTTAGCTGATGGAGTGGCTGCTGCACATACCTGCTCAACCCCCCCCACATGAGCCGCGCATGAATTCATGTCGCATTCGGTGCCCAACACACTCTAAGTGGCATGTGCCGCTGCACTCGTAGGCGTGCGCTTGGATCCCATCCCCTGGACTGAGCTGTCTGCTTTGATATCAGATGGCAGCGAGCGGGCGCTAGGAGCGCTGGGCCGCACACCGCTGCAGGTGCGTGGGCGGGTGCATGGGCACAGGTGCATGCCAGGTGCAGTTTGAAGCCAGCGCATGGCATTGTGCGTAAAGGCACAGCTGTGGAGTGCGGCCGTACGGCTCACTTGCGCAGGGTGTTAGCGGCTGTAGGCTGGCAAGACGTGCTGCTGCTTTGGCTGTCGCACCGGGTTGAGCCATCCGGCTGGCCTCGCGCTGCCGCAGAGCAACTTTGTGGCTTTACTGCTCGCCGCCCAGTGCAGATCAAAGACTACTGGGGCTACCGAGACAGCGTAGTGCTGAAGCGCTTTGCGTCTGGTGCGATCTGGGTGCTCCCTGGGGCTCCCTCATGTTGTGCACTGCATCCTAAAGCACACCTGCTGCAGGCCGTCACACTGCTGCCGCCTGAGACTGCGTGTTGCCATTGCCGGGCTGCACTGCTGATGCACACTAGCGCCTTGACATGACTGCATGCTCCTTCTTTTGCAGTCACTGACTACTTGTGGCAAAAAATATTTGGGTTTCCGACCGCTGCTGGGCCAGATGGCCGCCACGTGGCACAGGTGCCACCAGGCTTCTTTTGCAGCAATGGCGGCAGCAGCGCCTGCAACGGCAGCAGCGGCAGCGGCGGCAGCAGTAGCAGTGACCATGCAAATGGCAGCAATTCTGGCGCCGCAGGCAGCAGCGGCAGCGGCGGGCAGAGCAGTGGCAGGCACGAGTTGGTGACCGTTTGGCGTGACAATGTGAGCGGTGGCGAGCTGCGCACCTGCGTGCATATGCTTCAATGCTGCTTGCATGCCCCTATGCATGCCCGCAGGTGTTCCCCATTCTGCCAGGCGTTGGGTGCTGCACATGGAGGCCAACCGCTATGCCAAAGATATGCTGTATGTTTTCTGACTGCAGGACTTCCCGTACTACCTGGAGCCCGGCATCACGCACGTCAACCTGTGGGCCAACCGCCCGCTGAGCCGGCAGGAGGTAGAGCAGCAGATTGCGCAGCATGTGAGCTGTTCAGTGTGACTGTCATGTTGTACTGCTGGCAAGCCAATTGGCAATAGGCCGCCTGCCCATGTGCCTGCACTCAGCAAGTTGTCTGTAGTGGGCTGCTGGCTGCTGGAGCATTGCCATGTCACGCAGCAGACCCCACCGCAGCCCACATGTCACGCAGCCTACTGCTTGCTTGCAGGTGCCGCCCGGAGCAGAGACACTTTGGTTTGTCAACCCGCCAGTTCTGCAATCGGTGCCAGCCATCTGGCATGCCCACATCCTTGTGCGGCAGCCAGCAGGGGCCGCGGCACCGCAGCAGCAGCAGCAGCAGCATTCAACAGCAGTGTGATTAGTAGCAGCCGGTGGCGCAGGCGGCGGCAGCAGCAGGAGCGGCAGGGAACAGCATATCTGGCCTGTGTGGTCTGAGGTTGTGACCTCTTGTAACTGCCTGATCTGCTCATTGCTTCTGTACCTTGCAAAAAAAGAACGGCACTGTGCAATTTAGGAGGCAATAAGAGCGGGAAACCAACAAACTTGGGGCGGGCCTGGGTAGCAAAAGACGCATGCGCATTGCGAACAGGCAGGTTGCTGCTGCTGCCTGCAACGCCTAAGATAATGTACAGGGAGAGAGAAAACAATGTGTGCTGTGACATAGGGGTCTTGCGCTGTTACCAGCCCGCCAGTGGCTGCTGTTCATGCCTGGCTACCCTTGGTGCCGCAGGATCTGCGCTCGAGGGGTGCTGTGAGATCCCAGGTTGGCGATGTCCCGTCACACCCACGTCCTGAAACCTGTCATTGACATCTCGAAGCCGGAAATGGTGCCCTGCGGCATACCAAAGTGATGTAAGTTGTGTAAGGTGTGCAAAGCAGGCTTGGTTCATCACTGAAACAGCTACTGCCCACCAAGCAACCACGAGCCCTTGCCCAACTGCACCACAGCTGCTCAGACTAGTGCACTGCTCAACCGCCCAGCTCACCTCTGCCAGCTGTGCCAGACCCTGGGCGGCCTGGCCGCCCATAGCTCGGAAGCCTTCTGCTTCCAGTGCTGCCTCCGCCACTGTCCACCGCTCTTCCGCTGGCGTGCCGTCCGGCAGAGTGACGCGCCAGGCCTGCGCCACGGTCCGGTCGCCCTTGACAAAGTGGACTACTCGCTCGCGGCCGCGGTCGTTGGTCACCTCTACACCCAGCTGCTGCCAGGTGCGCAGCGCAAGCCGCAGCCTGCTGTGCGATGCCAAGTTCCTCAGGGCTGGATCCTGCAGCCACTTCAGTGCTGCAGCCCGCCAGTCACCGCCGTACAGCTGGTCTGCAATGGCTGCAAGTATCTCAGCATGGTCATAGTGCCCTGTAGCAAGATCCTCGGCTAGGCGCAACAGCTGGTATTCCTCCAGCCCCGCTGTGTTGAGGCCCGACGCGACACGCCGCATCGCATCTGTGTCGGGCAGTCTCATCAGCCGGGTGTTTGCCAGCGCATGTTCCGCCGCTGCTTGCCAGCTGCCCAACAATGCGCTGAGCAGTTCAAGTCTGGATAGAAATGTTGCTGGACAGAAATGTTGCCATGGCAACCAGCCATCACCATATTTAGCTGCCTGGATGAGTGCCAGCCTCATATCTGGGTCCAGGCCTGTCTGCGCCAGCTGACGGCATGCAGCAACAAGCTCTGGCGTCCAGAGGCTGCCGGCCAGCTGCAGCAGGCCAGGCTGCTGTGCTGCCGCATCTGCAGCTGCCTGCCAGTTGTCTCCCAGCAGAGCGTGCAGAGCTGCCATGCTGCCAGCAAAAGTCAGTGGGCCTACTTTGCCGGAAGTGAGCGCGTCAACAACATGCCCCAGCTGCTGTGCTGGCACACCGGCCTCGCTCAGTTGGAGCATAACGTCTAAGAAAGCTGGATCTGTTCAGCCACAGCGGGGCCACAATTCAGCCACAGCATGGCAGCCAGATTGGGTGGCAGCCGGGTGCTTTTTAGAGACTCCAAAGCCAGGTGAGCATGAGTCACAGCAGTACTGGTGGCCCACCGGCGGTAGTGCAGCCGGGTGAGTTGTGCCAGCTGGCTGCCTTCCAAGCCGCACTCCCTGCAGCAAATGTGTGGACAGAAAGCCAGAGGGGGGAGCGGTGGGTGCTCTCATACATTTGCAGTCACTGAGAGCAGCACATGCAAGCCGTATAAGTTGTGCTGATGAAGCCGCTGCAGAAACTGGTGCTCGCCTCAGCAGCACGCCCATTGCCTCAATGTGTTGACCAGAAGTGCGCAGCAAGGCACGCCACGCATCTTCAGGTAGCCAAAACTCCGGTCGCATGCCCAGCAGCGCTTTGCCTGCCTGCTGGGGGCTCCAGCCCATGTGGGTGTGCAGGGCACGGAACACTGCGTGCACCGCAGCTGCATCCGCTTCGCAGAACAAGTCAACCAGTGCACCCTCGCTGACTAGCCCCATCACTGTCGCTTTGGCTTCAGTTGCCAAGCCGGTGCCAGTGCTGCTGTTGGCAGCTGCGCACAGCTCAGCAAGCACGGCGCAGCTCGCTGCAAAGTCGGCATTGCTGCGCTGCGCGCGGGTTGCGCATGCCGCAGCTGCGCACATCTTGTTCAGTGATGAGGCTCTGTTGAGCTGGACACCTGCGCACCGTGGAGAGTCGGCAAGCACACATTGCTTAGTCCGGAACAAGTTGAGCAGGCGTTCAAACATTTTCGGATGTTTCTGAAACTGGTGGCAACTTGCATGCCTTCCATGCTCGCAAACCCGGGGCCTGACATTGGTTTCATCATTACACTTACCGCTGAGAAAAGCTCGAGCGCTGGCCAGCTTGGGGGCCAGGCACTGAGGGTCCAAGGACGCCATACTCTCCCTGTGCTCCAGCAGGCTGACCACTGCCGCCCGTGTCGTGCCAGCCCCCAGCAGCTCCACTGCCACGGCCTCATTCTGCGTCTGAATCTGTTCATCCACACTTGCCCCTCGGTTGTGCATGGCCCGCTGCTGCAGCTGCAGTCGCACCTCTTGTGCCTGCTGTCACACACGCTGCTGGCAGGTCAGCTCACGAGCTGAGGGTGGGCGTGAGCTGCTGCCACTATCAGCGGCAGCACCAGCGCTGCCGCCGTCGCTTGCAGGCGGCTGGCGGGCGGCGGCGCCGGCGGCGGCAGGGATAGCGCGCTGCACTCGCGCGCACCGCGCACGCGCCATCAACACGGCGCGTTGAGCATGAAGGTATGGTTGTGAGGCGCAGAGGGCGCGGCTTGAGCAGACGGCGAGGTGCGCCATGGCGTTACAAGGTCGAGCAGTGCCTGCTGCACTTCCACGACTGCCAATGACGGCTGGCAAGGCAGGGAAGCAGGGGCAGCAACCTCGTTCGCTGTAGAGAGGTTTGCATGGAGCTGTCCAGCTGGCGGGCAGCGGCGCCGCCCTCGCGCCGATCTGCAACCTGGACACAAAGGGAACATGCCCGCAAGCTAAAGCTGTGCTGCTGCCTCTGCCCTGTTGCATGTTGTGATGCGACTGTACCACAAGGACGCACACCTGGCACCTGCACCCAGGTTAGCTGCGGGGAAACAGGTTGTGTGCACAGGAAGGGCGCGGCCGTGGCGGCGGTCTGCATGCCGGGCCGGTACTTCCAAACAAGCTAGGGAGACAGGTGTGAGCAGCAAGCAGGTGAGTCAAGGCTGCTGCCCTGAATTGATCAGGGGTTGGAGGGTGGGCTCCTTGAACACAGCATCCCAGCGGCCACTTGAAGACAAGGTGCCGCCCGCATGCCGCTGCACCTCGAACTTCGGTGGCAGGCGTCGGCAACGGTTGCCGAGTCGATTGTGGGTCGTGCTTTGCTTGTCAGTGTGTCGTGCACTGACTCGGCACCTGAAATGTTTCGGCTGAACAGGGAACAGGGGATCATCACAGAGCGTGCGCCCAAAGATTGCCTGACGGCGGACAGTCCTCAGCGCCACCCAGCAGGCGGCAGCGGCGGCAGCAGAGCTGCGGATGCTTGCAGCGAGCGATAAGCGTTTGATTACTGTTTATCCGCCGCTTTTGCACCTCCCGAAGATGAGCCACCACCGCGGCAAGCCCTGGTTGACCAGCGGCAGAACCGCTTTCCGCCCTGGCCGCACGCAGTCCACCGGCAGGGGCCGCATCTCGTGCTCGGTGACCTCGCCCAACGATTCAAAGCTCCAGACCACAAAACAGCGGGACGACCAGAAAGGGGGCAGCGACAAGTTATTTGGTACCCGCGCGGTGCACTGGGCCTCCCCACCCCGCCGCCGCCGCTGCCGCCGCCTTGGCCGGTTTGCCCATGTTCAGGAGGCTGGGGGCTGATTGCATCGCAGATCGGGGCTGCAGCAGGCTTGGCTGCACGGTTGGGGACCACTACAAAAGGTGTGCCTAGTCATCTTGCAGCGACAACTGCCTCCTTACGGCGCGGCGGCTGTTGCACTACATCTGGGTGTGGGGTCTGTTCGAGTTTTCCGCACTTCTGCTTTACATTGCACAATGGCAGAACAAGTACTATACAGGTGAAGAAAAAAAGGGGACATCAAACACCTTGGGTTTGGGAAGCACAAGAACACAATGCATGCGAAGCAGGCAGCTTGCTGGTGCTACTGCTGTCATCTGCCCGTTCATCGCTGCTGGGCACGTGCACAGCGGCGTACGCATAACCTGGGTGCCGCAAGCAGCTGTGCTCGAGGGGTGCTGTGAACTACCAGATTGGCCACGTCACATCACACCCACGTCTTCAAACCAGTCATCGACATCTCGAAGCCAGAAATTGTGCCCTGCAGCGTGCCGACCAGGTGGGGAGTTGAGAAAGAATTGCATTGTGTGTCCAGACACTGAAACAGCTGTTGCCCACCAAGCAACTACGAGCCCTTGCCCAACTTCACTAGCTGCTCACTGCTCGGCCTCCCTGCTCACCTCCGCCAGCTGGCCTACAACCTGCGCAGCCTGGCCGCCCACGGCCCGGAACCCCGCCGCCTCCAGCGCCGCCACTGCCGCCGCACGCCGCGCCTCCGCTGACGTGCCCTCTGGCACAGTGATGCGCCAGGTCTGCGCCGTGCCTCGTTGGCCCCTGACAAACTGCAGCACTCGCTCGCGGCCGTAGTCACTGGCCACCTCTGCACCCATGCGCTGAAGGCTGTCCAGTGCGTGCTGCAACCTGTCCAGCGATGCTGGGTCTGTGAGGGCTGGTTCTTGCAGGCACTGCTGTGCTGCACCCCGCCAGTCGCCGCCATACAATTGCTCTGCGATGGCTGCAAACGCGGCATCGCGTTGAACCCTAAAGTATTGTCCTACAGTCTGCTTAATGAGCAGCAGCAATTGGCTTTGCTCCAGCTCCGCTGTGCTGAGGCCCGTAATAATGCGCTGCATGGCAGCTGTTTCCACAATATCTAAGAGGTCGCTGTCTGCAGCTACAGCTTCCGCTGCTGCTTGCCAGCTGTCCAGTACCGTGTTAAGCATAGCCAGGCTGGAGTCGAATTTACGCCAACCACTCCAGCAGAGCTTCTGAGCTGCCTTGATGACTGCCAGCCGCAGCTCTGGTGCCACACCTGACTGCCCGAGTTGCTGGCAGGCCAGCATAAGCTCACTGTAAGGCGACGGTCCGTTGGCCAGTTGCAGCATTTCAGGATGCTCTGCTGCAGCATCTGCAACTGCCCGCCAGTCGCTGTCCAGCAGTGCATGCAGGGCTGCTATGCTGCCAGCAAACCCGCTGGGCCACGTGTCGTTAGACGTGTCAGCAAGCACACAGCTCCAAACCTGCCTGCCGCATTTGGACAAAAATGTCCAGAAAATATGGTTCTGTTGCATCGGGCCCGAAGCGCACCCACAGCGCGGCAGCCGCTGCGGACTGCAGCTCAGTGTCCTCCAGCGACAGCAAAGCCGCCTGGGCATCTGCAGTGCTGGTGGCTGCCCAATGTCCGCAGGAATGCTGACTGAGCTGTGCCAGCTGGCCACCTGCAAGCCGCGCTCCCTGCGGTGACATTTCAGCAAGATGCCCGATTTTAGTGGTGCACAATGTGTACTGATGGGAACATCAGAACATGAACATGAAGAGAACCAAACCACCCACCTTCGCACCACGCACCGCTATCTATAAAACACTCACCTCAGCAGCTCAGCCATGGCCTCAATCTGCTGCCCAGTTGTCTGCAACAACGCCTCACGCCTCTGCTTGTATTCCCAGTTTGACCAGTCCCATCTCAGGCTGAGGAGTGCATCCGCGGCTTGCTTAGGGCTCCAGCCCATGTGGGTCTGCAGCGCGCAGAACACCCCTTGAAGTTGGGCTGCATCCACTTGAAACAGCAGCTCATCAGTTCACTGTCGCTGAACAACCGGAACAACGCCGTTTTAGCACGATTTTCAGTGGCAGCTGCGCACATCGCAGCAATCACAGCGCAGCTGGCTGCAAAGTCGGCATCGCTGCGCTGCTCAAGTGCTGCACGCGCCGCAGCCTCACACATCATGTTCAACGAAGCTGGCCTGTTAACCTGGAAACCTGCATGTAATGGAACCAAAATTTGAAGACCACATATAAGCGGCAAGTCAAGTACAAAGCCTGCCAACGAAACATGGACAGCTGGAAATGACTCTTCGGACCCTTGCGGCAGATTCTCACACCGAGGGGTTGCACAGAAGCTGCCATCTCACCTTTCACTACCGCACGGGCGCTGGCCAGCTTGGGCCCCGTAATGGCTGTCTGCTGCGGGTGACCATCTCCTGCAGCTGCAGCCGCGCCTCTTGTGCCTGCTGGCGCACACGCTGCTGGCGAGCCAACTCGCGAGCGGAGGGTGGGCGCGAGCCGCTGCCGCCGCTGCCGCCGCTGCCGCTGGAGCTGGCGGCGGCACCGGGTGCCGGCGGCGGGCGGGCGGCGGCGGCGGCGGCAGGGAAGGCGCGCTGCACTCGCATGCAGCGCGCAAGGGCCACCAGTGTTGTGCGATGTGCATGGAGGGACGGCCGTGCAGCGCAGAGAGCGCGGAGTGAGCAGGCGGCGAGGTGCGCCATGGGCGTTACAAGTCGACCGTGCCTGCTGCACTTCCACCCGACTGCCAATCACGGCTGGCAAGGTGTGAGAGAGGAGAAGAACAACCTTGTTCGAGGTGGAGGCTTGCATGGCAGCTGCACAGCTGGCGCCTCTGCCGCCCGTGCTTTGCCTTATGCCTCTCTCCCCCACGTGCCTTCAACCACTGGACCGCTCCTGTGTTACATCATGCAACACAGCAATGGCTTTCAAACGGCAGTAGAGTGGTGCACATTTTCATCCTCCTGATTGTCATGCACACCGCCGCTCGCTCAAATGTTCTTGCCACGATTCCGTGGGATGCGCAGCCCCTGCTGCTCTCGGTACTCCTGCAGCATGGCAACGCACAAGGTCGGTTTGGGTTGCACAGCACGAGCGGGCAGGCACACCAGAAAGCGGAGGGAGGATGATAGGGAGCACGTATCACAGCGCCGGTTTGGCTGGGCTGCTTGGCAGCAGCGGCAATTCAGGCAGCAGCGGCTGTGCAGCGGGATGCTGCACGGCAGCAGGCAGGAGGAGCAGCAGCAAAGCAGCCGAAGTAGCAGCAACTGCTGGAAGGCTAGGCGTGAAACGAGCGCTGCTCTCGCAGCAGGGGCAAGCGGTGCGCACGAGCATCCAGCACACCGGAGCCCAAGCGTCGCTGAACCACACGCTCTCACCTCAACGCTCAATCCTGCCTCGGCCGCCAGCTGCGCCGGCGACTTGTAAATGTAGTCGTGCATGTCGTCGATCGCCAGCCTGCGAGTGGCATGTGCACCGCTGTGAGGCATGCCGGATCGCTTTATGTCTAGGTGCCGCAATCGCCCACATTGAGCTGCAAGAAAAGTTGCGGGGCCAAAACTCGGCCCTGCCGCCTGCCCTGCCACCCATGTCTTGTCAGGCCGGCTCACTTGGGAGGCCCGCGCGCCTCATAAAATGCCTGCGCCTCTGCCGCATCGTACCGCTTCACTTTCTGCAGAGGCATGAGGGGAAGCAGGGGGAACAACGCCATCAGCCAGTGCACAACATTTATCAGCTTTCAGTGGTCACGTGTCAAAGCAGTAGGTACGATTAAACCAGCATCGCTCCAGCATAAGCAGCAACTCGCCAGCCGCAACTGAGCAACAGCAGTGGCAGCAGCACGCAGCAACATATCTCGCAGCAGCTGTTCTCGCAGCCGCTGCCTCTCGCCTGCATGGTGATGAGGCGCCGCGTGTAGCGCGTGGTGAGGTGCTGCTCGCAGTTGTACACCACCTGCGGCGGCAAACACAGGGGTCATCCAGGAATAAGAAAAGTCAGGGCAGATGGGTGGGGACGGCCAGCACGGGTCATTGCCTTGCGCAGGCAGGCAGCTCGGCTGCTGCAGCACATCCACACTGCACTTCCTCTTGGCCAGCGACGCGGTGAAGTAGGCGTGCCAGCCGCCAGCTGCAACTGCGCATTCTCACCTCCAGCATGGGATGCTGTGGCACCTCTTCCTCGCTATAAAAGCCAGGTGCCGCTGCCAGGAAGTAGACCAGACGGCCTCCCACTACCAACAGGCGGGCTGCTGTCTCCAGGAGGTCGTGCATGCACTCTGCAGGCAAGGAAAGCGGTGCAACGGGTGAATTACACTGAACGAGGAGCAAAGGCGCCGGCAGGCAGGTGATTTGATGGTGTGAAGTATGCCATGCATCCTATTTGTAGCCAGCTGGCTTCCGTTGCTCACGGCAGCGCAGGCAATGCAGGTACAAGCTTGACGTTGCAGCAACCCCACCAGTCCACCCAACCACCAAGGTGCGCACCTGCTGCTGAATAGGGGTCTGTCGAGGGGATGTAATCCTCCCGGCTGCGAATCTCCCGATCCTTTGGCACACTTTTCCGCCCGCCCGCCCGCACCTGCACGAAGAAGGCAGAGTTGGGGTCGCCTGAGCTTGAGCAGTGGTGGCAGTGGCGGAAATAAGCATGCAGCAGTGTCTCAAATCGCAGGCTAAACAAAGCAGATGTTTCAGCGGGGTTTGCAGCAGGAGAGGACAGCTGAGTGCACCAAGCCAGTGTAATTGAGTGATTGGTCGAATGGGGCGATAATTGGAGCAGCAGCCGCAGCAAGAAACATCTCCACAAGCTCACCCCATACGGTGGGTCACACACGATGGCATGCAGCACCTCCTCAAGGTCGTCCCTGCGGTGGCAGGGGAGATGAGTAAGTGATTAGAAGCCGACAAAACCAGCCTAACAATCAGCATACAGCGGAGGAATCAGGTGCACCAATGTGAGAAAGAATGGCGGCCCGCTAGGCCACTACACGTTTTGATCCCCAGTAATCCCCACTGGCTCACCGGAAGGGGTGAGTGTGCAGATCGCAGCGCAGCAGGCCGACCGGCGGCTGCAGCTGGTAGTCCTGCGAGGAAGACAGGAGCTGGGTGCAACATTAAAACCAGAAACACTGGGATGCTGGACTCTGTACCAAGCTCAGCGGCCCGGCCGCAACGCAACAGCCACATTTCTGGGGGCGTGACAGGTCGCAAAATGCTGCACACGTGGCAGGAAGCGATTCACAGCTGATGGTGCCGAGCGCCTACTGAAGATGGGCTGCTGCTGCTGCTGCTTCAAGGTTAACAATCAAGCACATCCCACTGTCCACCTGCCTGGAAATTGGTCCAGACGTTGACCGGCCGCCCCGCCTTGTCCTTCTTGCCTGGTGAGGTTGCAACAGGGGGGCAAGGGCAGTGAGAAGGCGATCCATATAGGAGGCTCTTTGCCTATGAGCGTGCGGGTGCTGCCACAGAGCATGCTTGTAGCCTCGCGCAGTCACTTCTGCATGGCAACACACACAACGGACCATCAGCCGCTGCATTACAGGCACTACTCGCACTCACCCAGCTTGATGACGCGCACGTCGATGTCGGTGCCTATCGTATACGCGCCCAGGTGTGCTGCCGGCACCAGGCAGGAGCCGGTTCCCACAAAGGGGTCCATCACCAGGGAACCCCGCCCCACCTGCGAGGGAGTGTATTCAGAGTGCAATCAGTCAGTACAAGTACAATCAGTCCATGTTTGAGCAGAAGATTTCCATTGAAACAGAGGCAGCAGAGATTGGCCATGCGCACCAATGCCAGCGGCCACGCCTCTGGCCCCACACAGCCGCCTGCAAATGAAACACAAAGTAGAGCAGCCGGCAGCTCGCCTGCGCCATGTTGCACATCAGGAACGCCATCTCTGTGTCCATGGATGTGGGCCCCAGGTAGCGCCGCCGCCGCAGGTCGTACGTGTTGATGGGCTGCAGGGCGAGGGCGGCAATCAGGAGGAACCACTCAGCCTGCAGTTGGGCCATGGTGCCTTTTGCGCATTAAAGGCGCTGCCACGGCTGGTGCGCGATGACAGGATGAAGGTAAAGTTGTCAACCTTTGCAGCAAACACCACGCAAAGGAGTGCAGCTGTCAAACCATCTGCCCGCAGAGGTCCTCTTTGGCACAGGTTTTACTTACCGAGCGGTCAGCTGCGCCCACTTCCCGCCCAAAGTAATACCTGCAAGATTGAGGGAAGTCAGCTTAATGCTAGCTTTCGACCGGCACCCCTGCCAGGCACACATGTGTGGAGCACGGCTGCTACCACTGCGTGTCAGCAGCAACATTCATCATTGCAACTGCAAAAGCAACATTGGCAGCAGCGCTCCAACGCAGATGGCCGCGCACACACACCTGTCGGGCAGCAGCGGCAGCGACCGCACTTCGTTGCGCACGATGATGAGCCAGAAGCGGTTCTGCGGGCTCTTGAGGTCGATGGGGCCCTGCAGCCGCAGTGTGTGACGCAGTTGCAGCAGTGGTCACCAGTGAATGGCGACGTGCTGCTCCCGCATACCCCCACGGACAGGGCAATTAACAGGCGCCCACTGTGCACAGCCGAGTGTGTAATAACAAAAAACGGTAACTGCCCAACACCCAAGCCTAGAGTGCAGGGCTCCAAGCTCCCGCTCAGCGCCACCCTCTCTCATCCACAGCAGCCCAGCCAAACCCTGTATGGCATGCTAAACAGATGCAACTTCCCTACCTGAAAGCGGCAGCACGGCTCCATGCTTTCGATGAGTGCCACCTGCTCCCGCATCGTGTACGAGTGGCCCCACGCCTCCACAATAAACTTGAAGGACTGCATGGAATGGGAACAAAAGGCCGCAAGCGGATGATGCACCACAGGTGCGAAACAGCCAAGCGAACGGCACGGTGCTTCACAACTGCTGATTTTGATGTTCACCACCCCAGGCATCTTCCTTCTGCAGCAGGCAAAGCTTGCAACACCTACTGCAATAAGACCCCACAGCCCTGCGCCTCGCACTATTTGCACAGCAGCAGCCAAGGTGCAGTAGCAGCACCGCACCTGGTCAGGCCCGCCCCACTTGTCCTTCTGCTCATGTGCGTACGCCGCCAGCAACCTCTCGAATCAAAGCATATGCACAGCAGCAACCACAATACAGCAGCACCGCACCTGGTCAGGCCCGCCCCGCTTGTCCTTCTGCTCCTGCGGGTACGCTGCCAGCTGCCTTTCGAATCAAAGCATACGCACAGCAGCAACCACAATACAGCAGCACCGCACCTGGTCAGGCCCGCCCCACTTGTCCTTTTCTTCCTGCGGGTACGCCGCCAGCAGCTCCCGCAGGCCCTCCAGGCTGTCCGACTCGCCCCACACCTCAAGCAGCACCTGCAGCATGGCAAACAGCACACGAAATGTAAAATTGCATGCAGCCTGACCTTTAGGCCTCTGTGTGCATTAGCATGGAGGCACCCATGCGCAGCAGGCACCCCATGCACACGGCTGACCACCAGCATAAACCACTAAGGCCAGCATCGGCTCGAGTGGCACTTTGCAGGGGGCGCAGCAGGGACCTCGCCACCACACACACCGCAGGGCTGGGGCTTGCACCCTCCCAGTGGCCCCTCACAGTAGCTCGCAACCTCCCAAGGCAGCGCACCTTGGGCAGCATCATTTTGGTGGCCACCTCTTTTGCCACCTCGTCGCTGTCCAGGTGCGCGTACCAGAACGGCGACTCGGGCTGCAGGGCAGCGTTGAGCACAGTGGTGTGTGTTATCGTGGGCAGCGGCGGGTGGTGAACATGCAGGTGCGCTGGAAGGACAACCTCGGCTTGCAGGTAGTTAAGAGTGCTGACCAGTCACAGCAGCAGCGGAACGCGCACCGATGCATCGAGCAACAGCAACAACAGCAGCAGCAGCAGCAGCAGGTTCCCTTACCCGGTTGCCAAACGGCTTCTCCCACACCACTGCCGGGCCGGAGGGCACTTCGGCAGTGCCATCGCTGGCTTCGCCGCTGCCGTTGCCGCCGCTACCATTGTCGCTGCTGCTGCTGCCTGCGGCGCCTCTTCGTTGCCTAGAATCAAGCCGCCTCCGCGCCGCGTCTGCCAGGGCTTCCATCTCTGGCAGGCGGAACTCCAGATACCTGCAAACAGGGGCACATGTGCAGCGCAAGGCCTTGAGCACGCCTGCAAGCTGTGCACATGCGGCAGGGCTGGTTGCTCGCACATCAAGCCACCCTAGTCCCACCGCAGTTATACATGCTGCAACTTCATCCTTGGCCTCGCACCGGTGGCGGAAGTAGCACAGGTAGCGCCGGCGGCCGGCAGTCAGGGCAGCGCCCTCAGGCGCGTCGCTCCCGCCATTCTCCAGCACCACCGAGCTAGCTGAGCCCAGCGGCAGGTCTGCGTACAGCGCCACATCCTCCTGCAGCTCAGCCTCTGATGCAAAGCTGCTGACGCTGCGGCTGGGCGGGATGGGCGGCAGAGCGGCGGCAGCGGCCGGCGGCGGCGGCGGGGGTGGTGCGCCGGCCGCCCCGGCTGCCTCCGTCGACATCCTGAACCAGCGCTGCTAGCTGCAAGCGGCCGGTAGGCACGCGCGCTGGCCGCAGCAAAGGCAGCGAGGGTGGTGCGAGCGACTGCGCTCTTCTTGTAGGGACGGTGTTGTAAATTTCGCGCTGCAAAGATGGTGACAACGCTTGGGAATGCTGCAAGCCGGCCATGCATGCTCGAGCCCATGGCGGGCGGCGCCCAAGGGCCCCCCGCCCGTTGCAGGCGGAGCCGCCATGCCGCCTCTCCTCCTGCCGAGATTCATCAGCTGCTCCCACACTTGCCTTCCCAGCACCTCTCAGGTTCAGCAGCATGGTGTCACAAAAAGCGGTTGCATCGGCATGGGGGCAAGGAGTGCAAGCAGGGTTGTTCGTCCCACAGGCAAAGGGATGGTGCGCCGCCAGCGCTGGGCCGGCTGATGGCCCGCGCCCGCCGCATGGGTTAAAAAATATGATATAAGAATCGGGTGTGAGCGGGGTGAGCGGGCGCAGGGGGGCAGGGCATGCGCGGGCGGGGTGCGAGGGCGGGCACGGGCGGCGGCGGCCTGTAAGGTGGCCGGCTGTGGGAGGCGCGGGGACTCGGCGGTGTGGGGAGTACAGAGGGAAGCATAGAGTGGGGCAGCAAGGAAAAACCTGAATGAAACGTGGGGTTAGGCAGTGGTCTTCAGAAAATGCGGAGGGTGGAGGTTTGGGGCACAGGCAGTGGTACAAGGCGGGGTGCGGGTGGGCGCGGCTGCCGCTGCGGGGTGTGTATGTGGGAGTCTGCGTCAGCGTTGGGCAGGGCGGCAGCCGGCGCCGCGGCACGCATGGGAAAAACAGGGGCGGAGAGGACTCAGAGGGGCGGCTGGGCTTGCTCGCTCGCAGGCGGTGGTGAATGGGACGGGGGGCGAGAGAAGAGGCGCGCTCGTGAGCGGGACAAAGGGCAGTGGCATCAGGGGGCCCGGCGCGGCAGGGCGCGGCGGGCAGGCGGGCGGTCAAACATGGGAGCTGCTGCTGCTTCGTGGTGTTGGGGGATGCTAGAATAGCAGTGGACGGAGGCTGGCGTGCACGCCAGCGGGGCTGTGCATCTGTTGGGCGGCCGTGGTGGCGCTTCAGCGCCGCGGCTGGTGGAGCGCTGGCGTTCAGTGGCCCAGCGGGCCGGGGACCTGCAGTGCGGAATAACGGGCAGGAGGAGGAGTTGAGGGCAGCTGTGAGGGTGGGGAAGAAAGTGGTATCACGGCGGGCCTGGGTGGCGCCTCACAGCTGGGGGCCGAAAGCACGCGGTCAACAACAGAAGGCGGGGGGACATGGGGCGGTCGTCACCGCATGCCTGCTGCCGCAGCGGCGCTGCAGCGTCCCTCACCAGGAAGTCAAAGGGGTCGCAGCCATCAAGCTCGAAGCCCCAGTGGCAGGGGCGGCTCGCAGCCTGGGGGCGCTGGGTGTCCAGCGAGCGGCGCGGCGCCGCGGTGGTGCTGGCCGCGGCCGACGGCTGCAGAGAGGGCTTGGGCGCCGCTGCTCCGACCTGCGTGCGGGCGTGGGGCACGGGAGCAGCATGCTTGGCGGGTGGCAGCAGCCAGAAGCGCCAACACGCCGTCATGGGGCGGTTGCCCTCAAACTGTGGTTGACGGCGCAGGGGCCCTTCCGCGCCGTCAGAGTGGTTGTGAAGGCCCCAGCAGCAGTGGGCAGGGCGCGTCCGGCCGGCAGGCGCGCGCCCGCGCTCGTCTCACCTGAGCGGCCGCTTTGTGGATGAGGGATCCAAACATGGTGGCTGGTGAGAGTGCCCAGAGGGCCGGTGGCCGTGCAGGAATGCTGCAGAGCGCCCCACGCGGTGCCTATCAGCCTGCATGGAAGGCACAGCGCGCAGCAGGCTGGTCGCAAGCCGCTTCCTGCGCCAACCCCAGGCTCCCCGTGACTGCTGATGTGCGCGCAAGTAATTTGCGCAAACTGCAGGCGACGATTCCGACCACTCGGCCTGATGGCTAGTGAAGGCGCTCCGGCTGAGGCCCAGCGCCACGACTGGGAGCGGTGAGCGGGTGGTTAGTGAATGCAGTGCATGTGAGGGTGCACCGCCGCCCTGCAGCTGCCCTCCAGGCACCGCCGCGCCCGTGGCGCCGGCGCCCCCACTCACCTGCCCTCCCTCCCCAAACCTGCAGGCAGCAGGGCGAGCTGGCCGGCAGGGTCCTTGCAGAAGATGATGCAGAGTGGGCGGCAGGATCCGGCATCGTGCTGCCGGGCCTGCGCTTGGTTGCCGGCCTGGACATCTCTTTTCCACCCGAGGACGGCGGCGGCTGCGGCGGTGGGACTGCACCAGCAGTGGAGGCGCAGAGCCCTGCAGCGCCCTGCCCAATAGCAGCCCTGGCTGTGTTGGACTTCCCCGCACTCCAGCTGCAGCACCTGGAGCTGCTGCCGCTGGCGGGCCAGCATGCACTGCAGGCGCCCTACGCGCCCGGATTCCTGGCGTTCCGGTGAGCGGGCGCCGCCGTGTGCGGTGGTTGTGCTGAGCACCGCTACACTGAGCTATTGCGGGCGGTTGCAGCTGGCTGCTGCTAAACTCATTGCCCGAATTGCGAGAACGCTCCTCAGTTTTCAGCTGTCGATCCGCCCCGCAGCGAAGTGCCTGCCTACTTGGAGCTGCTGCGCAGGGCGGCTGCCAAAGGCGTACACCCACAGGTGTGTTGCTCAGCGTGCAAACGCCAGCACTGGCTCAACTGTGAGCCCTGCAGCACACGCCTGCCCGCCGCCGCAGCCAGCACTGCTGTTGGGTCCTGCTTTGTTGCTGATCTCTGCTTGGAAATGGCCGTCCCATTCCAAGGAAAGGAAATGCTCCTCTTAAGCCCCTCCTACGCAGCTGCTGCTGGTGGATGGCTTTGGCGTGCTGCACCCGCGCCGCTGCGGCTCGGCCAGCCACCTGGGTGTGCTGACCGGCCTGCCCACAGGTGCGGCGGGCTGGTTGTGTTTTGATGCGTGTGCAGGCATACACATGATGCATCCTGGCTGCTTGTGGTTCCATGCACAACGATAGCTGCTCACGCATGCACCGCTGAGTTGCCACTCCAACCCTGAGTGCAGTTGGGGTAGCCAAGCACCTGCTACACTTGGACGGCCTGCTCACCGAGCGCCAGCTTCGGGCAGCCGCCGCCGCCGCATGCGCACCAACCGATGGACAGAGACGTTACAGCTTGGAACGGGCCACTGCTGCTACTGCAGGGGCGTGCAGCCATGCAGGCAGTGGCAGTGAGTGGCGACTGCTGGACGGCGTGCACGATGATAGTTGCAGCAGCTCCAGCGGCAGCCGGGCAGCTCTGTGGCTGCCTCTTGCAGGCAACACTGGGGAGGTGCTGGGTGCTGCGCTGTGCTGCCCAGAGGCTGGAAAGGCAGCTGCGACCGCTTGCAGCAGCCTGGGTAGCCAGCTTTGCAAAGTGAGCACGAGCAGCAGCGGCAGCCCCCTGTGTGGCGGCCGCTTTCTTCGGCCCATTTACGTGTCAGTAGGGCACCGTGTGAGCCTTGCCACAGCATTGGCGGTGGTGGTGCGCTGCTGCAGGCACAGGTGCGTGGGTCCAGGGAGGCATCTGGAGGCCATGGGGCTGGGTGGCCTGTGCCTGTGCTGTAAGACGTGTGCAAGGTTGGGCAACTAACTGGCGTCTGCTTACAGAGTGCCACGCTGCATTTTCGCACCCTTCTGAGATACTTCTGCAGCCTGCAACTTGTCCCCTCTTCAAGAGTGCCCGAGCCGATCCGGCAGGCCGACCTGCTGTCAAGAGCTGAAGTGCGGCGGCGCTTGCAGCAGGGCGGCGGCATGCAATAGCTGCAGCAGGGCAGCAGCCTAGGCAATAGCGGCCGCCATGTCAGCTACCTAGCCTTGGGCGCCGCTGCTCCGACCTGCGTGCGGGCGTGAGCACGGCAGCATGCTCAGCGGGTGGCAGCAGCCAGAAGCGCCAACACGCCGTCACGGGCGGTTGCCCTCAAACTGTGGTTGACGGCGCAGGGGCCCTTCCGCGCCGTCAGAGTGGTTGTGAAGGCCCCAGCAGCAGTGGGCAGGGCGCGTCCGGCCGGCAGGCGCGCGCCCGCGCTCGTCTCACCTGAGCGGCCGCTTTGTGGATGAGGGATCCAAACATGGTGGCTGGTGAGAGTGCCCAGAGGGCCGGTGGCCGTGCAGGAATGCTGCAGAGCGCCCCACGCGGTGCCTATCAGCCTGCATGGAGGGCACAGCGCGCAGCAGGCTGGTCGCAAGCCGCTTCCTGCGCCTTCCCCAGGCTCCCTGTGACTGCTGATATGCTCACAAGTAATTTGCGCAAGCTGCAGGTGACGATTCCGACCGCTGTGCGCTGATGGCAAGTGCCGGAGGCCCGTCTGAGGCCCAGCGCCACGTCTGGGAGCGGTGAGCGGGTGGTCAGTGAATGCAGTGCATGTGAGGGTGCACGGCCGCCCTGCAGCTGCCCTCCAGGCACCGCCGCGCCTGTGGCGCCGGCGCCCCCACTCACCTGCCCTCCCTCCCCAAACCTGCAGGCAGCAGCGCGAGGCAGCCTAGGCAGTAGCGGCCGCCATGTCAGCTGTCCAGGCCTGGACCACAATGCCTCAGGCTGCTGTCCTGGACCAGGCAGGGCTGAAGCAGCAGCATGCTTGCCAGCCTCTATTGCAGACCCAATGTGCGCCATGTTTGCTGCCATGCTGTTTTACTGGTTAACCAGCTGCAACTCGGAGTTCGAAAGATGGTATGTTACACAAGAGCGCAAGGAAAGCTGTACAGCTGTGCACAGTGACAGGTGCCCGGCACTTGCAAGCATGCTAAGCGCCGCTGGTGGAGGGCGGGCCGTCGCCGCTGGCCGGCTGGGCAGCGGCTGCTGCTTCCTCCAGCACATGCAGCAGCTCACTTTGTTCTTGGGTCTGCGGAAACAATTCTCTCAGTTCAGATCTGTCAAATCTCGAAAACGCCACAGAATCCAACTTCTTGAATTTTAATCTTTCGACTATATCAAACCGCACAATCGCAAACTCCAGTGGCGTGCGCCCGTTGGCGTCGCGGGCATTGATGTCGGCGCCAGCCGCCAGCAGCATGCGAGCCGCCTCTGCCCAGCCGCCTTCGTTGGCGATGTTGCCGGCGGCACGATCAACAACGGCTGGCCGAGGATACACAGTCAGGTGCAGTGGCGTCATGTCGCCGCACTATAACCATCCTGTGGCGCTGCACTGCGGGCATTGACGTCTGCGCCGGCGGCAAGCAGGAGGCGCACCGCGTTCACTTGGCCGTGAGCGCTTGCCACATGAAGGGCTGTCAACCCATGGCCCAAGTCCTGCAAAACAGCAGACGGGCAATGAGCACCTGATGTAGTGAGCGCCATGCTCCAATTCAACCCTCACAGCCATAAAAGCAACACTCACATGTGCTGATGTGCGCACGTTCACATCTACGCCACCGCTGAGCAGCGCAGCAATGCTGCGCGGCATGTCATTGTACGCACACCAATGCAACAGGGGCGCGCTGGCGTGATGTTCAGAGTCTGCACAAATTTTCGCTGTGATATCAGCGCCAGCGGCAACCAGCGCTTGCACAATGTCCAAATTGACGGTCTCATCTTGCTGGGGCGGGTTGGCTGAACCATACAGGGCGTGACACAGCAGCGTCCAATCATACTCCTCATCCTCTACATCCACATCAGCGCCATGCTGGAGCAGCAGCTGAACTGCATCGGTTGCGTCGGCCCTCACAGCCAGATGGAGGAGGGTTGTGAACCACTGATCCGGCGGAAAGCCAGCATCCGGCGAAGGATTGACAGGCGCGCCCGCTGCCACCAGGGCGGCCACCTGCGCCCAGTCGCCGCCCTCTGCCGCCTCGAGCACATCCCCATACGAGGGCTGCGAAGCCAGTAGCATGTGGCTGACTGGTCAAGGAAATTGAAAAGTAAAATAGCTCAAAGCTGGCAAGAGCAAATGCCAATGCGCACCTCGTCTCGGGGCGGCGAGCCACCACTGCCGCCGCCGCCGCCACCCATCACGGCGGCGAGCAGCACACGCCCGCGTGCGACAGCTGAGCGGTCTGGGCGCATTGCTCGAGCAGGCACTGCACGCTTTGCCTGTCCGATGCCATCTGCGTGTGCAGAAATTGGGTGGTCCATGCTAGTGCCCAATTGCCCACGGAGAACCTGCGCAGGATGATGGCATATGGTACAAAATACCGCCCCGCCATCATCCTGGGCACGGTCACTGAGGAGGTGAGGACGGAGGTGGAAGAGGAGCTGCAGGCCGCCGCCGCACGCATGATCACAGCGTGGGCGGATGAGGAGGGAGAGGATTTGGATGCATACCTGGCAGCGGTCAGCCATGGCATCACTGCTGTGGTCCATGCGCACCTGCCGATTGGCAGCACCATACACGTCCCCTCCCGGGATCCTCAGCTTTTTGAAAACCTGCCGTCCTTCACCGCCGAGGACCATGATGCGCTCCGGCGGTTCCACCGGCACTTTGTTGTTACCTACGCGGATAAAGCAGATAACAACATGGTGATCGTCTGCAAAAAGCATTACGTTTCGCAGATTATGGCGGACCTCGAGCCGGCAAACCCGCCGCCGCTGCCTGTGTATGTTCGGTCGCTGGAAACGGCAGAGCAGATCGTGGCGCAGCATACGCATGCAATGGCCGGCTTCGGCCTGCACTGCGCTGCACCCACGCTGCCCGTCTACTACAGCATAGCCAAACTGCACAAGCAGCCGATTGGAGCACGCTTCATTGCGGGCTCCAGAGAGGTGACAACAACTGCCTTGAACAAGCTGCTAACCTCCTTTTTTAGGGGCATGCAGCCCGCTGTTCAGCAGCTGTGGTCCAGCACAGTTGGGCAGATTCCAGGCTTCGCGGAAACCACGTGGCCATGGCTGCTAACTGATTCTGCCTCCATGATTCCGCGGCTGTTTGCGCTAAATAGAAAACACTATTTAGAGCAAGTGCAGCAGACTACTGCAGACTTCGAACGTCTGTACACCAATCTGCCGATTGCAGACTTGCAGTCGACACTGCTGGGGCTTGTGCAGGAAGTAGCCACCGTGCACGGGAACGCAGTAGCGGTCAAAATCTGGGCTGACCCCAGGAAGCCGCTGGATTGGCTTTCGGCGGACAAGGTGCCGTTACAGCAGGAAGGGCGATCAGGTGGTACTCGCTGGAAGGTGCACAGCTTGCACGACCTGATGGCAGGGCTACACTGGCTACTGGAAAACACCTACATTGTATTTGGCGGGCGAGTGTACCGCCAGCAGGCGGGCATTCCGATGGGAGGGAATGCCGCCGTCTACATTGCAAACTACTTCCTTCTTGTTTCCGAGCTGCGCTTTATGCGACGCTTGCTGCAGGCCATCCAGCAGCACCCACATGGGGCGCAGGAGCTGCAGTACACTTCGCAGGCACAGCTGCTGCAGCCGCAGGAACCGCTGCATCCCGGCCGGGCTGCACTATTTATTGCTAGATGCTTCCAGTTCAGCAGCAGGTTTGTTGACGATCTGCACACCGTCAACAACCCGATGCTGCCGCATCTCACCTACACCAGCCAAACGCTGGCGGGAGTCCAGGGGATATATCCCCCGGCCCTGGAATTGGAGGTGACTGCGGAGGGCAGCACGGTGCCCTTTCTGGACTTACACATTTCCCCGGCACACAGAAACCAGTGCTGCCCTCTCACCACGCGGTTGTACGACAAGCGGCGCCGGCCTGATTTTCAGGCGGTGCAGCTTGTCCGCTTCCCGCACATCACTTCTAACCTGTCCGTCCGCTGCAAATACAACATTGTCATAGGTCAGTTCCACCGCTTCCGGCGGATCATCCTGGACCGAGACAACTTTGCTGAGGAGTGTGCTGCACTGCTGCTGGCCATGCAGGAGCGTGGCTACAAACTAGCCACGATGCGGAGGAAGCTGGGCCGACAGCTGCGGCTGTGGCCCGGCATCTA
>VFQO010000446.1_pt1 | contig 45012 bp, 51 predicted proteins | sample 3512331 | NCBI WGS metagenome assembly VFQO01 (sample SAMN10412371, study PRJNA504923) | tailings metagenome | isolation source: Replicate 3 from Balatoc abandoned mine | place: Philippines: Itogon, Benguet | collected 2017-08-28 | reverse complement strand
GAAGCCCACCACATCACCGAATGGTCCCACGGCGGCCGCACCGACATCAACGACGGAGTGCTGCTCTGCAGGTTCCACCACATGATGGTCCACAACCAACACTGGACCATCACCCGCACCGGCAACCAATACCAGGCCCACCCACCACCAGGCTCGAACCGTGAACCCATCACCTTGCACAGCAAGAGCCGAGCACGAAGATCGTGAATGGCGTGCCTTGCATCCCGGCAAGGCAGTCCGGGAATTCTTGGGAGGCCGCGGTAACCGCGCGCCCGGGTGGTGTTCACTCCGTGCTCGGAAACACGCGGTTCGCCGCTCGTTCTCGGTGAGTTGTGCTCCCACAGCGGCGAGGACGCCGGAGTTCGATACGTTGGCGATCAGTGATTCGTCATCGCGGTCGGACAGTCACGGCTCGCGCCGCTCCACCTCCACCTCAACTGCCTTAGCCCGACGCCTCGAAATGACATCGAGCAGGATCGCGAGGCCCGCACTCAGCGCGACTCCAGCAGGGACGCCGTACAGACTGAAGTAGGCCAGCAGCGGGCCGAAGCCGACGTTCGGGTCGACCGGCTGCGTCGAGGTGAGGATGAGTGTCGTAAGAAAGCCGAGCATCCCACCCACGATCATGAAGGAACCGTACTTGGGTGCCCGTCGGACGGTGGTTCGCTCTGGCTCGTTCACTCTCCCATTCTCGCCTACCTGCTCGGTGCACCTACTTGCTCCGAGTCAGTGCGGCGATCAACTCCTCTCGGTTGAGGCGGGTGTAACGCGGCACCTGCTGCTCGCGGGCGCGGGCGCGCAATGCGGTAAGCGTGAGGGCGTCGAGAGCAACGGTCGGCGCGGGCTTCGGAGCAGCTTTCGTCGCGGGCTTCGGAGCCGCTTTCGTCGCGGGCTTCGGAGCCGCCTTCGGAGCAGTCAGTCGCGCAGGCGCGGCGTGCGGTTCAGTGACGGGCGCGGCGTGCGGTTTAGTGGCGGGCGCGGCAACTGGAGCTGCCTCCGGTGCCGCAACCGGTGCCGCAACCGGTGCCGACGCGGCCTTGACCGCAGGCGCAACCGGCTCGGCTCCGCGACCGCGAGCGGCCTTCTTTGCCTCGCGCTCAGCCTGCTTCGTAGCCTTTCGAGCGGCCTTCTCGGCCTTGCGCGCGGCTCGCTTCGCCTCCGCCTGAGCCTGACGCTCAGCTTTCTTTGCGGCCTTCTCCGCGTTGCGGTCGATCTTCGTTGCCATGAGTTCCCCCTGGTTCACCGCGTCGCGCGCGGAGTCGTCGTGATGGTCGTCGTCAGTGTGAACGGTTCGGTACCCGCGGTCAACGTGCCACGCGAGTCGAGAGTGCCAGTTCACTCGGAGTTCGTTACACAGACAACGGAGTCGCCGGGGCGTCCCACTTGATCGGCAGGTAGCGCGCGAGGTCGGCACGAGCGCCGGACGCCGAAACGTATCCCGCCGCAACGGCCTGAGCCCAGGTGACACCGCCGGTGGCCAATGACAGCCAGGTCGAGGCATCCATCTCCACCACGTTGGGCGGCGTGCCCCTGGTATGCCTTGGGCCGGCAATCGCCTGCACAGCGCCGAACGGCGGCACGCGGATCTCGACCGTGTTGCCCTCGGCTCGTTCGGCGAGCAGTTGCAACAGGTAGCGCACCGCGGTCGCGGTGGTGTCACGGGGCGCGGCGGGCCCGAGTGCGGCGGCGACTGCGGCGCGGCCGATCTCGGCGGTGATGCGCTTGGGGGCCATCTCTCGACGATATGGCGTCTGCCGCGCCAGCCGCGGGTTCGGTTCCCAATTGCCGCAGTCTGCGGGATCATCCTGGACATCTGGTCGCAGAACGTGGCAAGTCGCACCACGCCGGGTGGGCTGGAGGCGAGACGTGCGGCTCGGCCGAGTGCGATTGAGCGCTGGGTAGGGTTGTACGGTGCGCATTCTGGTCCTGGGCTCCGGTGCTCGTGAGCACGCGATCGTCACCGCACTGCTGCGCGAACCCGGGCACGACATCGTCGCAGCGCCCGGCAATGCGGGCATCGCCGCCGACGTCGAGGTGATCGCACTCAACCCGTCCAACCCGGCGATCGTGGCTCAGTACGCGTTCGAGAACAACATCGAGCTCGTGGTGATCGGGCCCGAGGCACCCCTCGTCGCGGGCGTCGCCGACGCGGTGCGGCAGCGCGGCATCGCCGTGTTCGGGCCGGGCAAGGCTGCAGCCCAACTCGAGGGCAGCAAGGCGTTCGCCAAGCGGATCATGGATGCCTCGGGCGTACCCACCGGCGACGCGACGCGAGCAGGCACCCTCGACGAGGCACTGGCTGCCCTCGACGGGTACGGCGCACCGTACGTGGTGAAGGCCGATGGGCTGGCGGCGGGCAAGGGGGTGCTCGTGACATCAGACCGGGATGCCGCTGTCGCGCACGCGCGATTCTGGCTCGCCCACGGGGCGGTGCTGATCGAGGAGTTTCTTGAAGGGCAGGAGGTGTCGCTGTTCCTGCTCAGCGACGGGCACGACGTGTTGCCGCTCTCCCCCGCCCAGGACTACAAGCGCGCGTTCGACGGCGACCAGGGCCCGAACACCGGCGGCATGGGCGCGTACTCCCCGCTGCCGTGGCTGCCCGACGACTTCGTCGACGAGGTGATCGAGAGGATCGGGCTGCCCGTCGTCCGGCAGCTCGAGGCCGAGCGCACCCCGTTCATCGGCCTGCTGTACTGCGGTCTCATCGTCACGAGCGCGGGCGTGCGGGTGATCGAGTTCAACGCCCGATTCGGCGACCCCGAGACGCAGGTCGTGCTCCCGCGACTGCAGACGCCGCTGTCCGAACTGCTGTTCGCGGCGGCAACCGGTGCGCTGGGCAGGCTGCCGTGGCCCAAGTTCTCAGACGAAGCCGCTGTCACCGTGGTGCTCGCGAGCGAGGGATATCCCGACAATCCGATCACCGGCCGCGAGCTCACCGGCCTCGAGTCGGTGCACGACGTGAGCATCGCGCATGCCGCAACCGCCCTCGTGGACGGTCGCACCCTCGCGACCGGCGGACGCGTGCTCAGCGTGGTCGCCACCGGCGCCGACTTCGCTCGGGCCAGGGCGAAGGCGTACGCCGCGCTCGAGACGATCCACCTCGACGGCGGGCACTACCGCACCGACATCGCGGCGCGGGTGGTGTGATGGGCTGGCAGCTCAGCTACTCCGGCAAGGTGCGCGACCTCTATCGCGACGACGAGCAGCCAGGGCACGTGCTCATGGTCGCCAGCGACCGGGTGAGCGCGTTCGATCACGTGCTCGAGCCGGGCATCCCCGGGAAGGGGCAGCTGCTCACCCAGCTGAGCCTGTGGTGGTTCGGGCAGTTCGCGGATGTGCCGAATCACCTGGTCGAGCCTCAGCTGGTTCCGCCGCAGTTCGAGGGCAGGGCGATGCTCGTGCAGGCGCTGCACATGCACCCCATCGAGTGCGTGGTGCGGGGCTACCTCACCGGGAGCGGATGGGCCGAGTACCAGCGAACGCGGTCGGTCTGCGGCATCCCGCTGCCTGCCGGCCTTCAGGATGGCGACCGGCTGCCCGAACCGATCTTCACCCCGGCGTACAAGGCGCCGCTGGGCGAGCATGACGAGAACATCCCGTTCGAGCGGGTGGTGCAGCTGGTGGGGGTCGACACGGCGAGCGCACTGCGCGAGCGGTCACTGGAGGTGTTCGACCGCGCGTCGGCGATCGCCGAGAGCCGAGGCATCCTGCTCGCGGATACCAAGTTCGAGTTCGGCGACGCTTCGAGCGGCGAGTTGACGCTGGCCGACGAGGTGCTCACGAGCGATTCGAGTCGGTACTGGGATGCGGAGGCTCCGCGCGGGACGAGCTTCGACAAGCAGATCGTGCGCGACTGGCTCGCTGCGAACTGGGACCGGCAAAGCACGCCGCCGCGGCTGCCTCAAGAAATCGTCGAGCAGACTGTCGCGCGCTATCGCGAACTCGTCGAGCGACTCACGGCGTGAGCGATGCGCGCGGTTGCGCGAGGCGGCTGTTCACGGGTTGAAGGCCACGAGCCGCCCCGCCAGTGCCATCACCATGCGCTTGGACATCAGGCGAGTGCTCCACGCCGCAAACGCGTTGAGTGCGCCGGAGACGACGTGGGGTGGCGTAGATCTCGCGTCGAGCGCGCGCATCGCCACAGCGACGACATGTTGAGACGTCTGCTGGCGCCCGACCGACGCCTCCGGGTTGCCGACGACCTCGAAGAACTCCGTGGCGGTCGCGCCGGGTGCCAGCGCGGTGACCTTCACACCATGCTTGCGCGTCTCAGCCCACACCGCTTCGGTGAAGCTGAGCACGAACGCCTTCGATGCCCCGTAGACCGCCATCCCCGGGACGGGTTGGAAGGCGGCCGTGCTGGCGACATTGACGACGCCGCCGAACCCGTTCGCGAGCATCGAGGGGAGGAATGCGCGGGTGGCATCGACGACGGCCGCGACGTTGAGCGCGACCTCGTTCGCGAGGCGTTCTGGCGATTCGTCGACGAGCGCTCCGTGCGTTCCGAAGCCGGCGTTGTTGACGAGCAGATCGACGGGACCGGCGGCATCGAAGAGCCGCTTGCCGGCCTCGGGCTGTGACAGGTCGATCGTGGTGACCTGCACGTCCACGTTCAGCGAGGCGGCGAGTGCTTCGAGCCGGTCGGTGCGACGAGCAGCGAGCACGAGGTCTGACCCACGGGCGGCGAGCACTCTGGCGAATTCCGCCCCCAGCCCCGACGATGCGCCAGTGACGAGAGATCGTTTCGGTTCGAACACGGGAAGCTCCTTATGTTGACGGGCGTAAACTAAGATAGGTTTACAGGTGTACACGTGTCCGTGTCAAGCGAGGAGACGAATGCGCGAGCGCAGCCCCCGCGGCGAGGGCGCCCGACTTCGACACGACCTGGTCGCGGCCGCCAGCACCCTCCTGATGCGGGGAGCAGATACCGCCCCGTTCTCCCTCCGCTCGGTCGCGAAGGCGGCAGGCGTCTCTCCGACCGCGGTATACCGCCACTTCGCGTCGATCGAGGAGCTCATCGAAGCCGTGATCGTGGCCCAGAACGACTCGCTGCGCAGCGCACTGGGCGAAGGCTCGGTTCTGGAGTGGGGGCATCGCTACGCGCAGTGGGGCCTTGCGAACAAGGGTTCATACGCGCTGCTGTTCGAAAGCGCAGACCGCTTCGCCCATCGCGGTGGGCCCGGCACTCCGGGCTGGGACATCGTCGAGGCACTGGCTGAGAAAGTGTCCGCCGAGCGCACCCTCTCGATCGAGGAAGGCACGGTGCTCGCCATCAGACACTGGGCGGCGTTGCACGGTGTGGTGTCCTTGCGCATTCACAAGCCCGGGCTGCCCTGGCCATCGACGGTCGAGCAGGAGGTCGATGCGATCGTGGAGCGGCTGTAGGCCACCGAAATAGATTCTGCTCTCGCACCGTTGCACCTGGCATGAACGGACGGCTTGCGGCGGACACCGCGATGGGGCCGGTCACCCTGCGGGTCGCCGACCTCGACACGATGACGACGTACTACCGCGACGCGGTCGCGCTGCAGGTGCTCTCCGCTGACCGGAGTCGCGTGACACTGGGCCGCGGGTCGAACCCGGTGGTGGTGCTCGAGCACGCCCCCGAGCTCAAGCACGCCAGCCCGCGCGACGCCGGACTGTTCCACACCGCGATCCTGTTCGACACCGAGGAGGCGCTGGCGGCAGCTGTGTACTCGGTCGCTGCGAGGCATCCGAACTCCTTCACCGGCAGCTCCGACCATCTCGTGAGCAAGGCCTTCTACTTCACCGACCCGGAAGGCAACGGCGTCGAGTTGTACTGGGATCGCGACCGCAGTCAGTGGAGCTGGACCCACGGCAGCATCGAGATGGGCACGCTGTATCTCGACCCGAACGCGTTTCTGCGCCAGCACCTGACGGAGGCCGCCACCGAGCAGCCCCTCATCGGCGGTGCACGCGTCGGACACGTGCATCTGCAGGTAGGCGACGTCGCAACCGCGCGGGAGTTCTACGTCGACCGGCTCGGATTCGAGACCACGATCGAGATGCCAGGGTCGGCGCTGTTCGTCAGTGCCGGCGGCTACCACCACCACATGGCGATGAACACGTGGAACAGTCGCGGCGCCGGGCCCCGCCTGCCTGCACTCGGGCTGGCGCGAGTCGACATTCAACTGCCCAGCACGGACGATGTCGGTGCACTGACCGAACGCCTCACCCACTTCGGGATGCCGGTACGCGACGACGGTCGCAGCGTGAGCTTCGACGACCCCTGGGCGAATCTGATCCGCGTCACGACCTCGGGTTAGCCGCCCAGCCGCTCGTCGAGCTCCCGGATGACCGGCCACGCGCCATCCTCGGAGTTGCACAGCACCGCGATGTCGAGCCCGGCATCCAGGTAGTGGCGCACGATCCCGCTCGCCCCCACGTTGATGCCCTCCTTGTAGTACGAGCGCACGGTACCGTCGTCGTTCATGTCGAACTCGAGGCCGAAGCCGTAGAACGTGCCCGGATCGTGCTCGACCTGGGGCACGAAGAACTCCTCGGTCCACTCCGCATCGAGCAGCCCGCCGCCGCGCACCTCGCGCAGGAACCGCAGCAGGTCGGCCGCGGTGACCTGCGCCCCGTCGGCCGGGCCGCCGATCGGCGGAGAGCTGTAGATGTTGGAGTACCAGGTGCCATCGTCGCGTCGCTCCCAGCCCTCGGCGACGCGGGGCGCGGCATCCCGTCGGTCATAGAAGCCCGAGTCGGCCATGCCCGCACGCCCGAACACGTCGTCGAAGATCACCTCACGATAGGGCCGCCCGGTGATGCGCTCGATTGCGAGGCCGATCAGCACGAAACCGGCGTTGCTATACCGGCAGACGGTTCCCGGCTCGGCCAGCGGCGGCTTGGACGCGAACTGCGGCAGGTAGTCGCGCGTCTCGATCACCATGTAGTTCGGCCGCTCGACGAAGAGGTCCTCGTACTTCTCGCCGGCCTCCTCGTCGGCGTCGTCGGCGATGCCGCTGGTGTGCGTCAGCAGGTGCAGCGGCGTGACGGCGACCGGAATGGTGGTGTCGGCCAGGTCGACGTAGTGATGAATGGATGTCTCGAGATCGAGGTCGCCTCTGGCCACGAGTTGCAGCGCCGCGACACTCGTGAAGAGCTTCGTGATCGACGCCGTGTCGAACCGGGTGTCGAGTGTGTTCGGAACGGCCCACCGCTGGGATGCCAGGCCGGCGGCGGCCTCGAACACGGTGGCGGTGCCGCGCTTGACCAGTACGACGCCCGAGAACTCCTGATCGGCGATGAAGGCATCGAGACCGCTCACGTCCACTCGGCAACGATAACGTGGCCGCATGATCGGGCCGTGGTTGTCGCAGCTGGCGGTCGTGCCCACCGGCCCGGTGCTGTTCGTGCAAGCCCGGCGCCTGCGTCGTGACACGATCCGGCTGCCCGACGCCGATCAGCCCTGGCGTGGGGTTTCACCCGGCGACGACCCGATCCGGTTGCTCGTGCTCGGCGACTCCACCGCGGCGGGAGTCGGCGCTTCGACGCAAGCCGAGGCGCTGCCCGGCTCGCTCGGGCGCTCGCTGTCGACGCGCGTCGGTCGCGGCGTGCAGTGGCGCGCCGTCGGCGAGAACGGCGCGACTGCCCGCGACCTGCTCGACCGTTACCTCGACGACGCGCTGTCCGAACCGTTCGACCTGCTGTTCCTGAGCGTCGGAGCGAACGATGCCCTCGGCATCCGTTCCCGCCCCTCGTTCGTGCGCGACGTGCGCGAGCTGCTGGCCGCCGCGCGGCGCGCTCAGCCCGACTGCCTCATCCTGATGTCGTCGCTTCCCGCGTTCCACCGCTTCGAGCTGCTGCCGAACCCCCTGCGCTGGAACCTCTCCCTGCACTCCCGCAACCTCGAACGCGGGGCGCGTGCGGTCGTGTCCCAGTTCGATGACGCATGGATGTCACCGCCCCCGCCCCCGTACACACACGGGTTCTTCGCCACCGACTCGTTCCACCCGAGCCCCGCCGGCTATCGCGACTGGGCTCGCTTCGCCCTCGACGCCGAACCCGAACTGCTCAGCCGACTCGCACCCGCCGCGCCACCAGACCCGACGCCACCGTGACCGCGGGACCGGTCGCTCGCCCAGCCCCACAGCGGCGACAGCGCGTACTTGCCGACGATGCGCAGGCCGCCCAGCCGCCTCCCGTAGCATGGCAGCATCCCGCGCGAAGGAGTTGCGTTGCCCACGATCGTCGTCGAGGTCATGCCGAAACCCGAACTGCTCGATCCTCAGGGCAAGGCCATCGCCGGTGCCCTCACCCGCCTCGGGCACGACCGGTTCACCGGCGTGCGTCAGGGCAAGCGCTTCGAGCTCACCGTCGACGGCCCGGTTGACGGCACCACGCTCGCCGAGGTGCGTGCTCTCGCGGAGGACATGCTCGCGAACACGGTCATCGAGAACGTCGTGTCGGTGCACGAGGCATCCGACTGATGCGTATCGGCGTCGTCACCTTCCCCGGCTCGCTCGACGACCGCGACGCCCAGCGCGCCGTCCGCCTCGCGGGAGCCGTTCCGGTTCCCCTGTGGCACGGTTCGCACGACCTCGACGGCGTCGAGGCGATCGTGCTACCCGGCGGCTTCAGCTACGGCGACTACCTGCGCGCCGGGGCGATCGCCGCCCACTCGCCCATCATGACCGAGGTCATCACGGTCGCCAACGCCGGGATGCCTGTGCTCGGCATCTGCAACGGCTTCCAGGTCCTCGTCGAAGCGCACCTGCTGCCGGGTGGCCTGATCCGCAACGACCACGGCGACTTCATCTGCCGCGACCAGCGGATGCGAGTGGAGAGCACCGCGACCTCCTGGACCAACGACTTCACGACCGGCCAGGAGATCACGATCCCGCTGAAGAACGGCGAGGGTGGATACATCGCTGACGCAGAGACCATCGCCCGCCTCGAGGGTGAGGGGCAGGTGGTGTTCCGCTACCTCGAGGTCAACCCGAACGGCTCCGTGAACGACATCGCCGGCATCAGCAACGCCCGCGGAAACGTCGTCGGCCTCATGCCGCACCCCGAGCACGCCACCGAGCCAGGGTTCGGGCCCGACACACCGCTCGCGATGCGTTCCGGTATCGACGGGCTCGCGGTGTTCACCAGCGTGCTGCGGGAGTCCGTGCTCGCGTAGGGGCACCGCGCCGCTCGCGCCGCCCGCGCACCCGGCTCGCGTCCCGCGGGTCGCGCCCGTCCCGCCCCGTCCCGCCGCGTCCCGTCTCGACACGCCGAGTCCCGCCCGTCTCGCCCGTCCCGGCGCGTCCCGTCGCGTCGCGCCCGTCGCGCCGCGTCCCGCCCCGTCGCGCCCGTCCCGCCCGTCCCGCCGAGTTCCGTCTCGAAACGGCGAAGAAGCACCCAAACGAGGCATTTTGGATGCTTCTTTGACGTTTCGATCATCTGGCGCCCTGTGCATGGTGCACACCGCGTGGACGGCTGACGTGCCACCATGACGCGGTGCCCCGCCGAGTACCCCTGCCGCTTGATCTGGCGTCGGGACCATTCCTGGTCGAGGGGGGACGCGGGGTCGGGCTCGGGCGCGGGCGTCTCGCCGGCGCGGATCTCGACCGACCCTTCTACGGAGTTCGCTCTCGAGGGGAGTGGGGCCGCGTCCAGCAGTACGCGCCGCGACTGCGTCCCGGAGACCGGTTCAGCCACACCACCGCGGTCGAGCTCTGGGGCGCGCCGCTGCCGCAGCTCGGCGATGACGTGCACGTCACGGCCGGCCCGGGCCTAACCCGACCGCGTACTACGGGCGTGATCGGGCACGAGGGCCGGACCGGCAGCGTCACATCCCGCCGTGGCCTTCCGACGTCGGACGCTCTCACGGCGTTCCTCGAAGCGGCAACGCTGCTCGATCTCGACGACCTCGTCGCCGTCGGCGACTACCTGGTGCTGGACCCTCGCGTGCTCGACCCACTCGACCTGCGGCCACACCTGACGCTCGAGGTGTTGCGTGCGGGCGCCGCACGGTTCGCGGGGCGAGGTGCGAAGCGCGCCCGAGCAGCTTCGGCACTCGTTCGCCCTGGAGTCGAGTCGCCCAGGGAAACGCTCCTGCGGCTGCTGCTGACTCGCGCCGGCTTTCCGGAGCCGACGTGCGGGTACCCGCTGTACGACGCTGAGGGGCTCATCGGCTGGTTCGATCTGGCGTGGCCGCAGTTCAAGGTGATTGCAGAGTATGACGGGGACCAGCACCGCACGAGCAAGCTCCAGTACGAACGGGACATCGCGAGGTTCGACCGTGCGGCGGCAATCAAGTGGAACGTGGTGCGAGTCCGGGACCGCGGCGTGATTCGTGAGCCTGCGGTCACGGTACGACGGGTAGCCGCCGCGCTCATTGGCGCCGGATGGGCACCGAGACGGCACAGAAGCATCCAAAACGCGCCGGGATGATGCTTCTTTGCCGTTTCGAGGGGGTAGCGGGGGGGGTAGCGGGCGGCGCCGAGGGGGGAGCGGGCGGCGCCGAGCGGGCGGGGTGCGAGGCGGGAGGCGCCGAGGGGGCGGGCGGGCGGCGCCGGGCGAAGGTCGCGACATCCGCGTCGTCGGCATGGCGCCAGGCTACGGCGAGATCAGGAAGAACGGGATGACCCCGTCGTTGCGCGCGTGCACGATCACCAGGAAGACCACCGCGTCGAAGAGCAGGTGCACGGTCAGCACGTAGGGCAGCGACTTCGTGCTGGAGTAGATCCAGCCCTGCAGCAGCGCGAACGGGATGGTCAGCAGCGGGCCCCATGACTGGTATCCGAGCTCCCAGAGGAAGGAGACGAAGATCACCATCTGCAGCAGATTGGCCTGCCAGGTGGGGAAGTGCCGCTTCAACAGCACGAAGACCGTGAGGATGAAGAACAGCTCGTCCCAGGTGCCGACCGCGTTGACGCCGACGAACAGGCGCGCGATCTCGTCCCAGGTGTACACGGCTGGCCAGTTGAGGTAGACGCCCGAGGTGATGAAGTAGAAGGGCAGGATTAGCCAGCCGAGGAAGAGCACGAGTGCGAGGTATCCCCACTGCACGCGCGTCCACGGCCAGCCGCCGCGCCAGGGGAAGCGGATCAGCCGGTCCTTGAACACGAATCGCGAGATCAGGTACGGCACCGCGACCGCCGCCGCCAGCACGAACCCGAGCAGAAAGAAGTTGCCCCAGCTGATGTCCGCCTTCACCGAGACCGTCGAGACGATCAGCATGCCGACCGCGATCAGCAGCAGGTCTCTGAACAGCGGCCGGTCGATCACCCATGCGATCACGAGCGAGGCGACGAGCATGCCGTAGCCGAGAAGCGTGAGAGCGAGGGATGTCCCGCGCAACGCGAACAGGAACAGCGCCGAGCTGCTCAGCAGCACTGCCGGCAGCAGCCCCCAACGGTGTGTCTCGACGGTGGCGGCGGTCGCGGCGGGCACAGTCCCCAGCCTAGCCGCGGGTAGGATCGGAGCATCCGGCCACCGCATCCTGGAGTCTCGTGAGCCTGCCCGACACCGTTTCCGACGCCGCCGCGACCCCGGAGAGGCAGCAGCCGTTCGCCGCTCTCGGGCTGAAGCCCGACGAGTATCAGCGCATCCGCGACATCCTGGGCCGTCGTCCCACCAGCGGCGAGCTCGCGATGTACTCGGTGATGTGGAGCGAGCACTGCTCGTACAAGAGCTCGAAGGTGCACCTGCGCCAGTTCGGCGCGAAGGTCAACGACGCCATGAAGCGCAACCTCATGGTGGGCATGGGCGAGAACGCGGGCGTGGTGGATGTCGGCGAGGGCTGGGCGGTGACGTTCAAGATCGAGAGCCACAACCATCCGAGCTACATCGAGCCGTTTCAGGGCGCGGCGACCGGCGTCGGCGGCATCGTGCGCGACATCATCTCGATGGGCGCCCGGCCCGTTGCGGTGATGGACGCGCTGCGCTTCGGCAAGGTCGACGACCCCGACACCGCCCGCGTCGTGCACGGCGTGGTGAGCGGCATCAGCTTCTACGGCAACTGCCTCGGCCTGCCGAACATCGGCGGCGAGACCTGGTTCGATCCGGTGTATCAGAGCAATCCACTGGTCAACGCGCTCGCGGTCGGCGTGCTGCGGCACGAGGACCTGCACCTCGCCAACGCACGCGGGGCGGGCAACAAGGTTGTGCTGTTCGGGGCTCGCACCGGCGGGGATGGTATCGGCGGGGCATCCATTCTGGCGTCTGATTCGTTCTCGGAGGGTGGGCCGACCAAGCGCCCCGCGGTGCAGGTCGGCGACCCGTTCGCCGAGAAGATGCTCATCGAGTGCTGCCTCGAGATCTTCCAGCAAGACCTGGTCGAGGGCATCCAGGACCTGGGTGCGGCGGGCATCTCGTGCGCGACCAGCGAGCTCGCCAGCAACGGCGACGGCGGCATGTTCATCGAACTCGACCGGGTGCTGCTGCGGGATCCGACGCTCACGGCCGAGGAGATCCTGATGTCCGAGAGCCAGGAGCGCATGATGGCGATCGTGGCCCCCGACAAGCTCGAGGGTTTCCTGGCGGTGACCAGCAAATGGGATGTCGAGACCAGCGTGCTCGGAGAGGTCACCGACACCGGGCGGCTGATCATCCACTGGCACGGCGAGGAGATCGTCAACGTCGAGCCGCGCACCGTCGCGGTCGACGGACCGGTGTACGAGCGGCCGCTCGCCTACCCCGGCTGGATCGACGCGCTCAACGCCGACACCACGGCACGGCTGCCGCGCAGCACCGATCTACGCGGCGACTTCCTTCGGCTGGTCGGGAGTCCGAACCTCGCCGACAAGAGCTGGGTCACGAACCAGTACGACCGTTACGTGCTCGGCAACACGGCGCTGAGCTACCCCGACGACGGCGGCATGGTGCGCATCGACGAGGAATCCGGCCTCGGGTTCGCTGTCGCCACCGACGCCAACGGGCGCTACTGCCAGCTCGACCCGTACGCCGGCGCGCAACTCGCGCTCGCCGAGGCGTACCGCAACGTCGCCGCCACCGGTGCGACCCCGGTCGCGGTCAGCGACTGCCTGAACTTCGGCAGCCCCGAGAACCCCGAGGTGATGTGGCAGTTCAGCCGCGCCGTCGAAGGACTGGCCGATGGATGCCTCGCGCTCGAGATTCCCGTCACCGGCGGCAACGTCTCCTTCTACAACCAGACCGGGGATGTCCCGATCCACCCGACACCCGTGGTCGCGGTGCTCGGCACGATCGACGACGTGGGCCGTCGCATCCCGTCTGGCTGGCAGGACGAGGGCGACAACATCTACCTGCTCGGCGTCACCCGCGACGAGCTCGACGGGTCGGCGTGGGCCGGCGTGCTGCACGATCACCTCGGGGGCCGCCCGCCCGCGGTCGACCTCGACGCCGAGCGAGCGCTGGCCTCCCTCATGGCCGGAGCCGCGCTCGGGAGCCTGGTGGCATCCGCCCACGATCTCGCCGACGGCGGCCTAGCGCAGGCGCTCGCCGAGAGCTGCCTACGATTCGGGCTCGGCGCGCGGGTGTACCTCGACGAGCTGCGGCTGCGCGACGGCGTCGACCTGACCGCGGCCCTGTTCTCGGAGTCGACCGGCCGCATGCTGGTGAGCGTGCCGCGCGAGGACGACGTGAGATTCCAGGGGCTGTGCGAGGCGCGCGGCTACCCGGTGCTGCGGGTCGGGGTCACCGAGGACTCGGGGCAGCTCGAGATCCAGGACGTGCTGACCGTGGGTCTCAACGAGCTGCGCGGCGTGCACCGGGGCGCGCTGCCGGAGCACTTCGGGCCGGTCGTCGGCGCCTGAGGCCCGCCCCCTTTCGGTTGAGCTGCAGTTTCCTGCTTCCGCGCCAGTGATTTCGTGCCGCGCAAGCAGGAAACTGTAGCTCAAGCGGCGGGCTACCTCGGCTCGGGCCGCTTCTGCCGCACGAACCTAGCCGGAGTGTTCGGCCCGTCCCAGACGGTGATCACGCCCCAGATGCTCGCCGCGATCGGCACCGACAGCAGGGCACCGGTGAGGCCGGCGAGCACGGTGCCGGCGGTCAGGGCGAGCAGGACGACGATCGGGTGCAGCTTCAGCGTCTTGCCCTGCACGAGCGGCTGCAGCACGTTGCCGTCGAGCTGGTTCACCGCGATGACGACGATGAGGATGATCAGCGCCGCGCCGGGGCCGTTCGCCACCAGCGCGAGCGCGGCGGCGAGGAACCCGGCGATCGTGGCACCGATGATCGGGATGTATGCGGTCAGGAAGATGATCGCCACCAGCGGGATGACCAGCGGCACCCCGACGAAGAACAGTGCGATACCGATGAGGATCGAGTCGGTCGCGGCGACGAGCGTCGTGCTGCGCACGTACGAGCCGAGCACCTGCACCACCTTGCGGCCGGCCCGGTCGTAGCGCTCGAAGGCCTCACCCTCGAATGGGCGCATCAGGAAGCCCCAGATCTGCCCGCCGTCTTTCAGCAGGAAGAACAGGGTCACGGCCATCACCGCGAGTCCGGTGAGGAAGTCCCCGACGATGCCCACTCCGGCGAGCGCCCCGGTGCCGAACTGGGAGCTGGTGACGAAGTCGATCGCGCTCTGACGGAACCCGTCGAGCTGCTCCTGGTCGATCGCGATGCCGAGACTCTGCAGGAAGCCGATGAGCTGATCCACGCCGGCCGACGCGGACTCGAGGATCGCGGGGCCCTCCGACCGCACCGAGATCGTGATGAAGTACACGATGCCCGCGAGCACGAGCAGCACGAGCAGCAGCGTGATCACGGTCGCGAGCGTGGCCGGAACCCCCCACCTGCGCAGTCGGATCACCAGCGGGGCGAACGCGCTGGCCAGGATCAGGGCGATGATCACCGGGGTCACGATGAGCGGCACCCGGGTGATGCCGTACAGCACGACGACCACCAGGGCGAGCACGATGAGCACCTGCAGACTCCGGGTCGCGATCGTGCCGAGGTGGTCGGACCACAGCCGACTGACCTGACTGGCCGGCGCCTCTGGCGCATCGCGGCGTGAGCTGAACCATCCCATGCTGCTCAGCCTGACACCGATCGGGCGAACATCGCGAACCGTGGCCATGCGCGCCGCATCGTGCTACGCGCCCTCGGTCCGCAGCCGGATGCGCTCGTCGAGGTAGTCCTGCAGCGGCACCAGGTCGGGCAAGCGCGGGCTCCAGCGGATCATCCAGACCCCGTCGACCAGCTCGGGCTCAAGCGACGCGTGCGCGAAGTTGACCGTCTCACCGCTCGGGAACCCGCCGCGCACCGCCGCGCGCTGCACCTCGCGGCGCTCCTGCGCCTCGTTCGACTTGTTCGCCACACCGTGCGGCGGCTCGATCGCCCGCGTGGTGCGCCCAACCCGGTACAGCCGCCCGTCACGGTCAAGCAGCACGGTGCCGAGCCGCCACGCCCGACCGGCCTTGACGATCTTCGGCGGACGAAGACGTCGGATGCGCAGCTGCCCGAGCGCCTCATCGGGCATGTCCGCGAGACGCTCGATAGCCGCCCGCAGAATCGCGTCGAGCTCGCTCAATACCGCGCCACCGTCGGCCAGGTCTCGTCGCCGACGCGAAGCGAGCTCCACATGTTCACGGTGACGCAGGCGTGATTGGGCAGGATGCGCACGGTGTCGCCGACGCGCAGGAGGGGCGCTCCGGGTCCCTCGAGCACGCCGTGCTCCTCGAACGCGCGGGTGAAGCCCACGTCGTGGCCGAGCACGAGACCGAAGCCGGTCTCGGCGTGGCGTTCGCTGCCCAGGGCCTTGACACCGGCATCCACGATCGCGGTGCCGTCGCGCGGCGTGCTCACCACCGTCGCGAGCAGGGTCAGCGCCGTGTCGTCGAGGCGCTGCGACCCGAGCCGCACCTGGTTCGCGTCGCCGAACACGTACGTGCCCGGTCGCGCCTCAGTGACGCCGGGCACGAAGGGCGCGGAGTCCCACCCGGGCGTCGACCCAACAGACACCACAGGCACCGGGATGCCGTCGGCACGGACGGCCTCGGCGGTCTCGACGAGCGTCCGCGCGGCATCCTGACCCGCTTCCTCGCGGTCGCCGGTCACCGTGTACAGCTGCCCCTCGTGCGTGTAGACGCCGTCGAGCTCGAAGCCGCGATGCGCGATGTGTCGCGCGAGCGTGACGGCATCCTCGGGGGCCACCCCGGTGCGTCCGAGGCCGGTGTCCACCTCGATACGCACCGGCACGGCGGGCTCGAGGAGGTCGACGAGGTCGACGGAGTCGACCGCGACGACCACCCGACCGCGCCGGTTGAACTCCGCCGCGAGCGCAGCCTTCGGCCCGACCGGCGCGTGCGCCCAGAACAGGTCGCGGTGGCCGGCGGTCAGCAGGGCATCCACCTCGGCGGGTGTCGCACAGGTGAACCCGACCGCGCCCGCGTCGGCCTGCAGCTGAGCGACTCGCAGCGACTTCGAGGTTTTGAAGTGCGGCCGCAACGCGAGGCCGGCCTTCGCCAGGACGGAAGCCATCGAGAGGATGTTCGCGCGCAACCGGCCGGGATCGACGACCAGCGCCGGAGTCAGCACGCGCTACTGCCCCGTCGCGATGGCGCCTGTGTCCGACGCGATCTGCTCGTGGTGGTGGATGACCTGCTCGATGATGAAGGTCAGGAACGCCTCGGCCAGGTCGGGATCGAGCTCCGCCTCCTCGGCGAGCCGGCGCAACCGGGCGATCTGCACCCGTTCCCGTTCGGGATCTGACGGGGGCAGCCCGCGCTCGGCCTTGAGCATCCCGACCTTCTGGGTGAACTTGAACCGCTCCGCGAGCAGGTGTACGAGCGCGGCGTCGATGTTGTCGATGCTCAGGCGCAGGCTCGCCAGCTCGGCCGGTGTGTCGCTCATGGGCTCAGGGTACTCGCCAGGCGGCTGATCAGCCCCTCGCGTACCGCGGGCCACTCGTCGACGAGCGGCCCTCCAGCACGCGCCCGGGCTGCCGCAGCGGAGGACGACACGCCGTGGAACCGCCGACGAGGGACGCCCACCGGCGTGGCGTCCTCCGCTGGAGCAGCACCTCCGTTGGAGCACCAGGTCGGGCGCCGCTCAGCCGAGCAGGTCGTGCCGCGCGATGATCGCGTCGCGCTCGGGACCGACGCCGATCGCCGAGATGCGGCATCCGCTCATCGCCTCGACGGCGAGCACGTAGTTGCGCGCATTGGCAGGCAGCTCGTCGAAGGACCGGGCGCCGGAGATGTCCTCGTCCCAGCCGGGGAACTCCTCGTAGATCGGCACCGCGTGGTGGAAGTCGGACTGCGACACCGGCACCTCGTCGGTGCGCACACCGTCGACCTCGTAGGCCACGCACACCGGGATGCGCTCGAGCCCGGTGAGCACGTCGAGCTTGGTGAGCACCAGGTCGGTGAGACCGTTGATGCGCGAGGCGTACCGCGCGATCGGCGCGTCGTACCAGCCCGTGCGCCGGGGGCGGCCCGTCGTCGTGCCGAACTCGAAGCCGCGGGCTCTCAGCCACTCACCCGACTCGTCGAGCAGCTCGGTGGGGAACGGACCCGATCCCACCCTCGTCGTGTACGCCTTCACGATGCCGATGATGCGATCGAGGCGGTTCGGCCCGATGCCCGACCCGGTCGCGGCACCGCCGGCGGTGGCATTGGATGACGTGACGAACGGATACGTGCCGTGGTCGACATCCAGCATGGTCGCCTGGCCGCCCTCGAACACCACCGTGCGGCCGGCGTCGAGCGCCTCGCTGAGCAGCAGCCCTGTGTCGGCGACCAGCGGACGCAGCCGCTGCGTGTACGACAGCAGGTCCTCGACGATCTCGTCGGCCGAGATCGCGCGGCGGTTGTAGATCTTCACCAGCAGGTGGTTCTTCTGGTGCAGCGCACCCTCCACCTTCTGGCGCAGGATGTTCTCGTCGAACAGGTCCTGAATCCGGATGCCGACGCGGTTGATCTTGTCCGCGTACGCCGGGCCGATCCCGCGGCCGGTGGTGCCGATCTGACGCTTGCCGAGGAACCGCTCCGTCACCTTGTCGAGCGTGCGGTGGTAGTGCGTGATCACGTGGGCGTTCGCGCTGACCACGAGCTTCGAGACATCCACCCCCCGGCTCGCCAGGGCGGTCAACTCGTCGAACAGCACCTCGAGGTCGACGACGACGCCGTTGCCGATCACCGGCGTGACACCCTCGGTGAGGATGCCTGACGGCAGCAGGTGCAACGCGTACTTCTGGTCGCCGATCACCACGGTGTGACCGGCGTTGTTGCCGCCGTTGAACTTGACCACGTAGTCGATGCGGTCGCTCAGCAGATCGGTGGCCTTGCCCTTGCCCTCGTCGCCCCACTGGGCGCCGACGATCACGATTCCTGGCATGGAGTTCTCCCTCGTTGGACGGGCGGGATTGCGTTTCAGTCTATCGGGGCGTGCTGGCGCACCCACTCGTACATCACGATCGCGGCCGCCGCCGCCGCATTGATGCTGCGGGTCGAGCCGTACTGCGTGATCTGCACCGACATGGATGCCGCGGCCACCGCCTCCTCGGAGAGCCCCGGCCCCTCCTGGCCGAACAGCAGCACGCACGCCGCCGGCAGCTGCGCGCGCTCGAGCGGGACGGCGTCGCCGACGTTGTCCACCGCCACGAGCGGCAGCTCGCGCTGTCGCGACCACAGCACCAGCGCGTCGACACTGTCGTGGTGCAGCACATGCTGGTACCGGTCGGTGACCATCGCGCCGCGCTTGTTCCAGCGGCGGCGGCCGACGATGTGCACCGTCTCGGCGAGGAACGCGTTCGCGGTGCGCACGATCGAGCCGATGTTGAGGTCGTGCTGCCAGTTCTCGATCGCGACATGGAACGGATGCCTCCGCGCGTCGAGATCCGCGACGATGGCGTCCATGCTCCAGTAGCGGTACTCATCGATCACGTTCCGGCGGTCGCCGTGCGCCAGCAGTTCGGGATCGTAGTGCGGCCCCACCGGGTGCGGGCCGGGCCACGGTCCGACGCCGTGGGTGGGCTGCGAGGCATCCATGCCCTTCATCATTCAGGAGGTTGTGTGACTGGTGAGTCTGACGTGGCTGGTGATGTCCTAGAAGTGTGCGGGCGCCCCACCAGCACCACCAACTCCTGAATGATGAACACGAGAGGGCCTGTTAACCTCGCACCATGTGGACCCCCGACGGCCCGAACCTGGTGCTGCACGGCGACAACCTCACGCTGACGGCGACGCTGCCCGACGAGAGCTTCCGCCTGATCTACCTCGATCCACCGTTCAACACCGGTCGCACGCAGTCGCGTCGCAGCATCACGACGACGCGGTCGGCGACGGGTACCCGCATCGGTTTCCAGGGGCAGAGCTACGAGACGGTGAAAGGCGCGCTCAGCCAGTACGACGACCGGTTCGCCGACTACTGGGCGTTCCTGGAGCCGCGGCTGAACGAGGCGTGGCGCCTGCTCGACGAGCGCGGCACCCTCTACCTGCACCTGGACTACCGCGAGGCTCACTACGCGAAGGTCGCCCTCGACGCGCTCTTCGGCCGCGACTGCTTCCTCAACGAGCTCATCTGGGCGTACGACTACGGCGCCCGCGCCACGCGCAAGTGGCCGGCCAAGCACGACACGATCCTGGTCTACGTCAAGAACCCGAAGCAGTATTACTTCGACAACCAGGCCGTCGACCGCGAGCCTTACATGGCTCCAGGCCTGGTGACGCCCGAGAAGGCGGCGCTCGGCAAACTCCCGACGGATGTCTGGTGGCACACGATCGTCTCCCCCACCGGCCGCGAGAAGACGGGGTATGCGACGCAGAAACCGGCGGGCATCCTGCGCCGCATCATCCAGGCATCGAGCGGATCGGGTGACTGGGTGCTCGACTTCTTCGCGGGCAGCGGTACCACGGGGGCGGTCGCCGCCGAGCTCGGGCGACGCTTCGTGCTGGTCGACGAGAATCCGGATGCCGTGGCCGTCATGCGTCAGCGCCTCCCGTCTGGCACGGTGTTCTCATGATGCACCTGCTGCCCCGGCTGCGCAGGGGTGCACGCACCGCACGTCGCTAGCATTGGCGGCATGAGCTCCCGCAGCGAGATCGAGTGCTGGCTGACCGACATGGACGGCGTGCTCGTGCACGAGAACCACCCGATCCCGGGCGCGTCGGAGCTGCTGCAGCAGTGGCGCGACGAGGGTCGCCCCTACCTGGTGCTCACCAACAACTCGATCTTCACCCCGCGTGATCTGAGCGCGCGGTTGAAGGCATCGGGCCTGTTCGTGCCGGAGGAGTCGATCTGGACCTCCGCGCTGGCGACGGCGGACTTCCTGCAATCACAGATTCCCGGCGGCAGCGCGTTCGTCATCGGCGAGGCCGGCATTACGACCGCCCTGCACGAGGCCGGGTTCATCATGACCGAGACCGCACCCGACTACGTGGTGATCGGTGAGACGCGCAACTACTCGTTCGAGGCGATCACCAAGGCGATCCGATTGATAGGTGACGGATCGCGTTTCATCGTCACAAACCCGGATGCCACGGGCCCCAGTGCCGAGGGCCCGATGCCCGCGACCGGCGCCGTCGCAGCGCTCATCACGAAGGCCACCGGCAAAGAGCCGTACGTCGTCGGCAAGCCGAACCCGATGATGTTCCGCTCGGCGATGAACAAGATCGGTGCGCACTCGGAGAACACGGGCATGATCGGCGACCGGATGGACACCGACATCGTCGCCGGCATCGAGGCGGGACTGCACACCATCCTCGTGCTCACCGGCATCAGCGACCAGGCCGAGATCGAACGGTACCCGTTCAGGCCCGACGAGGTGATCGACAGCGTCGCCGACCTGCTGTCGGCCGAGCCGATCGAGTCCGACGTGATCTAGCTCAGCCCCAGGTCTGCGAGCCCGATCGCGGCCAGGTACGGGTACCCCGCCGCCTCAATCCGCTCGCGAGCACCGGTGTCCCGGTCGACGACGACGGCGACCGCGGCGATCTCCGCCCCGACCTTGAGCAGCGCTTCGATCGCGGCGAGCGGGGAGCCGCCCGTCGTCGAGGTGTCTTCGAGCACGATCACCCGGCGACCGGTCAGCTCGGGCCCCTCGACCTGTCTGCCGCGACCGTGGTCCTTCGGCTCCTTGCGCACGACGAAGGCGTGGTAGCCGAGGCCGCGCGCCGCGCCCTGGTGGAGGATCGCCGTCGCGATCGGATCGGCACCCATCGTCATCCCGCCGACCGCGAACACGTCGGGCACCCCGGCGATGAGGTCGAGCATGACCTGCCCGATCAGCGGTGCGACGCGGTGGTCGAGCGACACTTTGCGCAGGTCGACGTAGTAGCTCGCGCGCTTGCCGCTGGTGAGGGTGAAGTCCCCGTGGAAGACCGCGTCAGCGCTGATGCACTCGATCAATCGCTCTCGGGCGTCGCTCACCCCAACAGACTAGACGTCACCTGGAGCCGAGCACGACGAGCAGGCTGCCCACCAGCACAACCGCGATGGCGACGGCCGACGTGACGACCGCCACGCGGATCAGGCGACGGTCCGCTGCTGCCGCTTCGGCATCCAGACGGTCATCGACATCGTGCACATCAGCAGCGTAGGAAGCCCCGTCGGCAGCTGTCGCCTCCCAGTACGGGGGCGAACCCCGCGTTCTGAGGTCAGCGCGCACGACTACCGTTGAGCCATGCGAATCGCGACCTGGAATGTCAACTCGATCCGCAGCCGAGTGGCCCGCGTGGTCGACTGGCTGGTGCGCGAAGACGTCGACGTGCTGGGTATGCAGGAGATCAAGTGCACGCCCGAGCAGTTCCCGTTCGAGGCCTTCCACGCCGCGGGGTACGAGGTCGAACTGCACGGCTTCAGCCAGTGGAACGGGGTGGCGATCGCCAGCCGGCTCCCCATCGAGGATGTCTCGCTGGGCTTCGCGTCGGCCCCCGGCTTCGGCAAGCCGCTGCCCGACGGTTCGCTGCCGCAAGAGGCCCGTGCGATCGGCGCGACCGTCGCGGGCGTGCGGCTGTGGAGCCTGTACGTGCCCAACGGTCGCGAGCTCACCAACGACCACTACCCGTACAAGCTCGACTGGCTCGCGAAGCTCGCGGCCGAGGCAAGACAGTGGATCGCGGACAACCCGCACCAGCCACTCGCGCTGATGGGTGACTTCAACATCGCACCGCTCGATGAGGATGTCTGGGACATCGAGTTCTTCGCGGGCCGGACCCACGTGAGCCAGCCCGAGCGGGATGCCTTCGCGGCGCTCGAGGCGGCCGGGCTCGTCGACGTCGTCCGCACCCGCGGCATTGCGGGTTACACCTACTGGGACTACCAGCAGCTGCGCTTCCCCCGCAACGAGGGCATGCGCATCGACTTCATCCTCGGTTCCCGCGCGTTCGACGAAGCGGTGACCGCCGCTGCGATCCACCGCAACGAGCGCAAGGGTGACGCGCCCAGTGATCACGTGCCGGTGTCAGTCGACTTGAGCGTCGACGCCGACGATGACGACGATCGGCCGATGTTCCTGTGAGCGGCTTCTACGCGCTGTAGCGCTGTCGTGCGGCTTCGCCGCTGGTGCCGATCGCCTCACCGACTTCGCGCCACGACAGTTGCTGTTCTCGAGCTGCCCGTACTGCGTCGGCCAGTTCGCGCTCGGCGGTGTCGCGTCTCCAGGCGGCGAGCTTGACCGCCACCACGGGCGGAACCGGGGCGTCCCTGTCGCCGGGCTTCGGGTCGTAGCTCTCGAAGGCGTCTGCGATCTCGTCGGCGCGCGCCGTGATGTCGCTGATGGAACGTCGTGTCATGTTCATTCACCTCAGAAATCTTGGTCGGGCGGGGCGCATTGCGTGGGCAATTGCGATGATGCCGTGCCACTCGATTAGGCCGACCTCCACCAGGGTGCCGGTCTCGTCGGGCCCGATGAACATCGTCATCGAGTCGTCTTGAACGAAATGGCGGATGGGAAAACGCAACGCATGAAGCATTGCCGCATCTGTGACCCCGTGCCGGTGAGCACTGCCCAAGATGACGGGTTCCGCGTCCACCACACAAGGTTACTTGCGGCAAGTAACCTTGCCAAGCCCCGGCTACGGCGGTTCGCAGCGCGGTTGGGGTCGACAACGCAACGCAGCAGCGCGAATCACAACGAAACGCACCGATCGTGCGAGCTACCCTCGAAGAGACGATCGGAGGCCTCATGACCAGCGAGACCTTGACCAGCGCGCCCAGCGCTCACGAACTCTCGAGCTCCCCCGCGTGGGCAGCCGTGAAGGGTGCCGCGAGCGCGCTGCGTCCCCTGCAGTCCCAGAACGGCAGCATCGAGGATGCCGCGGCTCACGCCGAGGCGCGCGCCCACGTCGAGGCGATCCGAGCCGCGCTCCCCGAGTTCGCGTCGCTGCTGCCCCATGACGCGGCCTACCTGGACGCACTGAGCCACGATCTCGCGCGCTGGTCGGACTCGGGTTTCGCTGAGCCCGATTTCCTCGATTCCCTCGTGGCGTTTCAGCCGCAGGTGCACCGCGTCGACGGGCTGCACCACCTGGTGCTGTTCCCGATGACCACGCAGAACGGCAGCCCGGACCGGCTGATCGAGGCCGTGCTGGTCGAGGTCATCTGGCCGGAGTTCGTCGCCGCCCTCGAGGCAGGCGACTACTCGAACGGGCTCTTCGTGCCGATCCGTTTCGTCGATTTCACCGGCGGATACGACACCAACTCGGCCGTGCTCTTCCCCGAGACGGTCGCGATGCGCGAGCTGCCGCGCTTCACCTGGGGGGCGATCTTCGCCGACCGCGAGGCTGCCCGGTTCCGCACCGTGGTGCGGGCCGCCGCGCAGCTCACCCAGCTCGAGCTGCCCGCGGCCGCGGAGCGCCTGCTCGAGGATCAACGGCTGGCCGAGCGCACCTTCGTGATGTGGGACCTCATCCACGACCGCACCCACATGCGCGGCGATCTGCCGTTCGATCCGTTCATGATCAAGCAGCGCATGCCGTACTTCCTGTACTCGCTCGAGGAGCTGCGGTGCGACCTCACGGCGTTCCGCGAGGCGGTGCGGCTCGAGGCATCCGATGATCCGGCGATCGCCGAGCACGCCAAGCTGGTGCAGTATGCGGTGATCTTCGACCGCATCTTCCGCTTTGCGATCACCGGATCGCGCGTGCGCAACTACGACGGCCTCGGCGGGCAGCTGCTGTTCGCGTGGCTGCACCAGCATCGAGTGCTGCACTGGACCGACACCCGTCTCACCATCGACTGGGACGAGGTGCCGGCCGTCGTCGTCGCCCTGTCCGACGCGATCAACGACCTGTACTGGCGCTCCATCGACCGGCCGAAGGTCGCGCACTGGCTTGCCGCCTACGAGCTGGTGGCGTCTACGCTCACGCCGCACCCGGCATCCCGTTGGGCGACGCGCGATCTGCCGCTGACGGGGCTGCCGCGCGAGCTGACCGACGCGGTGCTGAACGACGAGTTCCCGCTGTCGATGTTCTACGAGGCGCTGAGCAAGAAGATGGCTGGCGTCATCGAATCCACGGCGGGCATCACCGGTCGGGGTTGAGAGCAGCCCAGTAGCATCCTGCGATACTTGCCGACGTGACATCCCTGCATGATCCCGCCTGGCGCGGGTTCGCCTCCGACAACTATGCCGGCGCTCACCCCGAGGTGCTCGCGGCGATCGCCGATGCGAACGGCGGGCATCAGACCGCATACGGCGAGGATGCCTACACCGCCCGCCTGCGGGAGGTCATGAAGGCGCGGTTCGGCCACGCCGCCGAGACGTTCCCGGTGTTCAACGGCACCGGCGCGAACGTCACCGCGCTGACCAGCATGCTGCCGCGGTGGGGTGCGGTCGTCACCAGCGCGAACGCGCACATCCACACCGACGAGAACGCGGCACCCGAGCGGGTCAGCGGGCTCAAGCTGCTGACCGTGCCGACCCCGGACGGCAAGCTCACCCCCGAACTCATCGACACCGAGGCCTGGGGCTGGGGTGACGAGCACCGCGCTCAGCCGCTGGCGGTGAGCATCACGCAGTCCACGGAACTCGGCACCGTCTACACCGCCGACGAGGTGCGCGCCATCGCCGACCACGCTCACGCGCGCGGCATGACGCTGCACCTCGACGGGGCGCGCATCTCGAACGCGGCGGCATCGCTGGGCGCGGAGCTCCGCGACTTCACGACGGACGCCGGCGTCGACGTGATCAGCCTGGGCGGGACAAAGAACGGGTTGCTGTACGGCGAGGCGGTCGTGGTACTTCGGCCGGAGGCATCCGAGGGTCTGATCTTTCTGCGCAAGCTGTCGATGCAGTTGGCGTCCAAGATGCGGTTCGCGTCGGCGCAGCTGCTCGCGCTGTACGAGGGCGAACTGTGGATGCGCTCCGCCCAGCATGCGAACGCGATGGCGGCGCGGCTGCGGTCGGCGGTGGCGGATGTCCCGGGCCTGATGTTCACGCAGCCCACTCAAGCCAACGCGCTCTTCGCCGTGCTGCCGCCGGGTGTCGCGGATCGCCTGCGCGACCGCTTCCGCTTCTACGACTGGAATCAGGCGACCGGGGAGGTGCGCTGGATGACCGCGTGGGACACCACGGAGGCCGACGTGGATGCGTTCGCCGCAGCGATCAGGCAGGAGCTGAACGCGTGAGCGTGCCGAGGGAGATCATCATCGATGACCGCGCGTCGGGCTGACGGTTCCCGCCTAGTTCTGCAGTTTGTCGTGCTTGGCGCGCCCGAACAGGAAGACGCCGTAGACAGCCAGCCCCAGTGCGACGACGACGAGCAGCACCTGCCCGAACGGCTGATCGCGCAGCGTCTTGAGGGCACCATCGAGCCCTGCCGCGTTCTCCGGATCGTTGGTGAACGCAGCAACCACGAGCAGTATGCCGACGATCACGAGCACGACACCCTTGGCCGGGTAGCCGATCCGGCCGGCGCGCACCGTCCATCGGCCGGTTCTGGTCGTGGTGCCGGTCAGCCGCTGTTCGAAGGCGCGGGTGATGCCGCTGAAGATGAAGTACCCGCCAATGCCCACAATGCTCAAGCCGACGAGCACCACGAGCACGACCCCGCCCGGGGCCGTGAGAATGCGGGCGGTGAGGCTCTCGGCGCTGCCCTCACTGCTGGCGTCCGAACCCATGGCGACCTGTACGGCGGTGACGCCGATCGCGGCGTAGGGAACGGCGATCGCCGCTGAACGGCCGCTCTCCTTCCAGCGGTCGCGGCTCCCCCCGCGAAGCCGAAGCACGCCGTCGATGAGATACACCGCCGCGAGCAGGAGCAGTCCGACAGCGCACGCCCAGACGAGGATGCCGCCGAGCGGGTTGGCAGCGATCGCCGCGAGCGCGCCGGAAGGGTCCGCACTACCCCCGCCGCCGAACGCGATGCTCAGCGCGATGCCGGCGATGATGAGGTGCAGGACACCCGCGACGACGAACCCGGCTCGAGCTGCGGTGTGCAGCCACGAACTGCGAGCTGCCCGTTCGACCGCGGCTCCGGCTTGCTTCGTTGCTGACGATGCACGCGCCATCCCGACCTCCCGGAGTCAACTCTCAGCCTAACGAGAGGCAGCGGCGAGCAGCTGGGGGTTGCATTCGCGTGCGGTGCGCTTTCTGGACATCCCGCTCGTGCCCTGACTATCGTCGGAATTCGGAGGTCGGCGGGTGAGTGTTGTGCGGATGCGTCGAGAGATCAGCGATCTCGACGAGGCCGTCGAGGTGTTCCAGCAGGCCTTCACCGGGGGCGGCCTGCGGGTCGCCGAACCGGACGACGAGTTCCGCTACGTGCAGGATGTCGTCGCCGCCGACGGCGTCGCGGCCGTCTACCAGTCCCTCAACGTGAACGTAGCGGCGAGATCCGACGAGAGCGACACGCTTCGCATCGCCTGGACCGACAGCGGCAGCACGTCGTACCGGATGGGTAGCACAGAGCTGGACGCCGATGCCGGCATTCTGTGGTCGGGAAGAAAGCCGATCGAAGCGTCCGTCGTGCACGCTGAGATCCCCACGATTACTCTCGATCGCGCCGACTTCGAAACACGTGCGCGCCGACTCCTGGCTCGCCCCGATTTCGTGCTGCCCGACTTCGTGCCGCTAGTGTCGCCCGCGCACATCGCGCTCGCGCGACAGCACTTCGCCGCGCTCCGGAACTATCACCTCGACGAATCGATTGTCGGCAACCCGCTGGCGTGGCGGGCCGCCTGCGACCTCACCGTCGCCATCGTTCTCGCTGCGACCGGGCTCGACAGAGTACGCGTCGAGAACCCGAAGTTTCCTCTCACCGTCCGTCGGGCGATGGCTTACATCGACGACAACCTCGATCAACCCATCGCTCTCGCCGACATCGCCGCTGCCGCCGGTCTCTCGGCACGCGGGCTTCAGCTTGCGTTCCAGCGCTACCTCGGTGAAACGCCCATGGCACGACTTCGCCGCTGGGGTTTCGCCCACCACGGACGCTTCGCTCAGTTGTACGCCCGAGCCTTCGGCGAGTCGCCGAGCGCGACGCTGCGCAGTTGAGTCAGTACGTGGGCTCGACCGCCATGCGCCCGACGCGCAGACCGTCGCCCGCGACATCCACCAGCACGGTGTCGCCGTCGTGCACGTCGCCGGCCAGCAGCGCCTTGGCCAGGGAGTCGTCGATCTCGCGCTGCATCAGCCGACGCAGCGGCCGCGCGCCGTAGACCGGGTCGAACCCGCGCTCGGCGAGCCAGCCACGAGCCGTCGGCGTGACCGCGAGGTCGAGCCGCCGACCGGCCAGGCGCCGGGTGAGCCGGTCGATGTACAGCTCGACGATCTGGGCGAGGTCCTCGGTGGTCAGCGGCGCGAACACCACAATGTCGTCGAGGCGGTTGATGAACTCCGGCTTGAACGCCTGGCGCACCAGCTCGTTCACGGCCGTCTTCCGCTCGTCCCACGGCAGGTTCTGGTCGGTGAGGTACTGGCTGCCGAGGTTCGAGGTCAGGATCAGGATGACGTTGCGGAAGTCCACGGTGCGGCCCTGGCCATCCGTCAGCCTGCCGTCGTCGAGCACCTGCAGCAGCACGTCGAACACCTCGGGATGCGCCTTCTCGACCTCGTCGAGCAGGATCACCGAGTACGGTCGCCGCCGCACCGCCTCGGTCAGCTGACCACCCTGGTCGTAGCCGACATATCCGGGAGGAGCGCCCACCAGACGCGACACCGAGAACTTCTCGCCGTACTCGCTCATGTCGATGCGCACGAGCGCCTTCTCGTCGTCGAACAGGTATTCGGCGAGCGCCTTCGCGAGCTCCGTCTTGCCGACACCGGTCGGGCCGAGGAACAGGAACGACCCGGTCGGCCGGTCGGGGTCGGATATCCCGGCTCGCGTGCGCCGCACCGCCTCGCTGACCGCACGCACGGCATCCTTCTGGCCGATCAGGCGCTTGCCCAGCTCGGTCTCGAGGTGCAGCAGCTTCTCGCTCTCGCCCTGGGTGAGCCGATCGACGGGGATGCCGGTCCACTGCGCGACCACCGCGGCGATGTCCTCGTCGGTGACCTGGTCGTTGACCATGCGCGGCCCGGTCTGCTCGACCGACTCCGCCTGCGCCAGCGCCGCCTCGATGCCCGGGATCGTCTCGTAGTTCAGCTTCGACGCCCGCTGGTAGTCGCCCTCGCGCATCGCCCGATCGAGCTGGATGCGCGCGTCGTTGAGCTGGGCCTTCAGGTCGCCGACGCCGTGCAGCGACGCCTTCTCGGTCTGCCACGCCGACTCGAGCCGGTCGAGTTCGCGCTGACGCTCGGCGAGGTCTTCGCGCAGCTTCTCGAGACGGGCCTTGGATGCCTCGTCCTTCTCCTTCTTGAGCGCGAGCTCCTCGATCCGCAGCCGGTCCACCGCGCGCTTGAGCTGGTCGATCTCGACCGGTGACGAGTCGATCTCCATCTTGAGGCGGGATGCCGCCTCATCGATCAGGTCGATGGCCTTGTCGGGCAGCTTGCGTCCGGTGATGTATCGGTTGCTCAGGGTCGCAGCGGCGACCAGTGCGGCATCCGCGATCGCCACTTTGTGGTGCGCCTCGTAGCGCTCCTTGAGTCCCCGGAGGATCGCGACCGTGTCCTCCACGTTCGGCTCGCCGACGAACACCTGCTGAAACCGGCGCTCCAGCGCGGCATCCTTCTCGATATACTGGCGGTACTCGTCCAGGGTAGTCGCGCCGATCAGGCGCAGCTCGCCGCGGGCGAGCATCGGCTTGAGCATGTTGGCGGCCGCCACCGATCCCTCGCCGCCACCGGCACCCATCAGGGTGTGCAGCTCGTCGATGAACGTGATGATCTGGCCGTCGGAGTCGTTGATCTCCTTGAGCACCGCCTTCAGCCGCTCCTCGAACTCGCCGCGGTACTTCGCGCCGGCGACCAGCGCCGCCAGGTCGAGCGCGACGAGCTGCTTGTCCTTCAGCGAGTCGGCCACATCGCCGGCGACGATGCGCTGGGCGAGGCCCTCGACGACAGCGGTCTTGCCGACGCCGGGTTCGCCGATGAGCACCGGGTTGTTCTTCGTGCGCCGGGTCAGCACCTGACTCACACGGCGGATCTCAGCATCCCGCCCGATCACCGGGTCCAGCTTTCCGCTGCGAGCGATGTCGGTCAGATTGACGCCGTACTGCTCGAGCGCGGTTCTCTGCTCCTCGTCCGTTCTCGGAGCTCCCTGCATGTTGGCCACTACATCTCCATCTTCCTCAGTTGCCGCGCTTCAGCGGCCGCCACACGACGAGCTGGTTGCCGCGCTCGGCTCGCGTGCCGGCGCGCAGCGAGATCACATCGCCCGCCGAACCTGCCGCGAACACGCGTCGACCCGGGCGGTTGAGCAATTCTTCGGCGAGCGCGTGCTCGAGATCACGCACACGAGCGGTCAGGTCGGCGTTCGCGTTCTCGAGCTCGAGGATCCGCTTGATGCCGACCAGGTTGAGGCCCTCGGCGCTCAGCGCCGCGATCTCACGCAACTGCACGACATCCCGCATCGAATACCGCCGCGACTGCCCGGCAGTGCGCGTCGGGCTGACCAGTCCGAGCCTGTCGTACTGGCGGAGGGTCTGCGGATGCATGTTGGCGAGCTCGGCCGCAACGGCGATCGCGAACAGCGGGGTCGCGGCATCCATCAGACCAGCGCCATCATCAGCTCAGTGCCCTCGCGCGGGCGATCAGCTCGTCGCGCGGGTTCTCCGCTGGCATCGCGGCGGTGAACGCCTCGAGGTGCTTGAGCGCGTCGCCCGGCAGGTGGCCGGGTACCGCGACCTGCACTTCGGCGAGCAGGTCGCCGGTGCCCTTGGTCGTGGTCACGCCACGGCCCTTGACCCGCAGGATGCGACCGCTCGGGGTACCCGCGGCGACCCGAAGTTTCACCGGCTCACCGCCGAGCGTCGGCACCTCGATCGTGGCGCCGAGCACGGCCTCGGCGAACGTGATCGGCACCACGAGGCGCAGGTTCAGGCCGTCCCGCTCGAAGACGGGATGTCTGCGCACGGCCACGGTGAGCACCAGGTCGCCCGCCTCGCCGCCATCCGGACTCGGTTCACCCTTGCCCTTGAGCCGGATCTTCTGACCGTCGGCGACCCCCGCCGGGATCTTGACGTTGATCGCCTTGCCGCCCGATGGCTGCAGCTTGATGGTCTCGCCACGGATCGCGGTGATGAAATCGAGCGTGGTGGAGGCCGTGACATCCCGGCCCGGGGTCGGCCCGCCGAACCCGCGGTAGCCGCCGGTCGAGGTGCCGAAGCCGCCGCCCTGGCTGCCGAACATGCCGCCGAGCAGGTCCTCGAAGCTCGCGTTCGAAGCCGAGGCGCGACCGCCGCCGTTGAACATGCCACCGAAGACATCCTCGAAGCCGCCGGTGCCCCCGGGGGCGGTGAAGCGAGCGCCCGACCCCATCGCCCGGATCTGGTCGTACTCGCGCCGCAACGCAGGGTCGGCGAGCACGGAGTGCGCCTCGCTGATCTCCTTGAATCTCGCTTCGGCCTTCGGATCCCCCGGGTTGGAGTCCGGGTGGTACTGCCGCGCCAGTTTGCGGTAGACCTTCTTCAACTCGGCGTCGGTGACGTTCTTGGGCACGCCGAGCACGGCGTAGAAGTCCTTGTCGAACCAGTCCTGACTGGCCACGGCTGTCTCCTGCCCTACTCCGCTGGAACGGCGACGGCGACCTTCGCGGGCCGCACCAGCCGGTCGCCCAGGATGTATCCGATCTCGATCACGTCTGCGACGGTCTGACTCGTCGCGTCCGGGCTCGGCAACTGCACGACGGCCTCGTGGATGGTCGGATCGAACGGCTCGCCCTTCTCGCCCACCGGCTTGAGCCCGTACTTCTCGAACGCCCCCCGCAGCTTCTGGGCGACCAGGGTCAGCGGGGCCCCCTCGACGAGATCGCCGTGCGCCTCGGCCCGGGCCAGGTCGTCGATCGCGGGCAGCAGCGAGCGCAGCACCTCGGCGATCACGGCCTCGCGGTTCGCGGCCCGGTCGCGCTCGACTCGCGCACGGAAGTTCACCAGCTCGGCCTGCGCGCGCAGCATGTCGTTGCGCATCTCGCCGATCAGGTCCCGCTCGGCCTCATCGAGCAGAGCCTGGTCCTCCGAGCTCAGCGCATCGTCGTCCGCGGTCGGTGCGGCATCCTCATCGGATGCCGCCGCCGCGGGCTCACGGACGTCACCGGTCTCGGGGTCGATCCGCCGCTTGTCCTTCACGACAGGTTCGGGGATGACCGGCTCCTCCTTCTCGGATTCGTCTCCGTTGCTCATGAAGTCCCTGTCAGCCATTTAGTTCTTGGGCTCTTCCTTCTTGGGCTCGTCCTCGTCGTCAACGACCTCGGCATCCACGATGTCCTCGTCGGAGTTCGCGGGCTCCTCGGTCGGCTTCTCGGCCGCGGGCTCGGACTGCGCGGCGGAGTAGATCGCCTGGCCGAGCTTCTGCTGCGACTCGCTGAGGCGGTCGAACGCCGTCTTCACCGCAGCCTCGTCATCGCCGGCGAGCGCGGAGTTGAGCGCGTCGACATCCGCCTGCACCTCGCTCTTGACGTCGGCCGGAAGCTTCTCGTCGTTGTCCTTGATGAGCTTGTCGGTCGAGTAGGCGAGCTGCTCGGCCGAGTTGCGGATCTCGGCCGACTCGCGGCGGGCCTTGTCCTCGGCGGCGTGCTCCTCGCCCTCGCGCACCATGCGCTCGATGTCCTCCTTGCTCAGCGCGGAGCCGCCGGTGATCGTCATCGACTGCTCCTTGCCGGTGCCCTTGTCCTTCGCCGAGACGTGCACGATGCCGTTCGCGTCGATGTCGAAGGTCACCTCGACCTGCGGGATGCCTCGGGGCGCCGGCGCGATGCCGGTCAACTCGAACGTCCCGAGGTTCTTGTTGTCCCTGGTGAACTCGCGCTCGCCCTGGAAGACCTGGATCGCCACCGACGGCTGGTTGTCGTCGGCCGTCGTGAACGTCTCGCTGCGCTTGGTCGGGATCGCGGTGTTGCGCTCGATCAGCTTCGTCATGATGCCGCCCTTGGTCTCGATGCCGAGGCTCAGCGGGGTGACGTCGATGAGCAGCACGTCCTTGCGCTCACCCTTGAGAACGCCGGCCTGCAGGGCGGCGCCGACAGCGACGACCTCATCGGGGTTGACGCCCTTGTTCGGGTCCTTGCCGCCGGTGAGCTTCTTGACGAGCTCGGTGACGGCGGGCATGCGGGTCGAGCCGCCGACGAGTACGACGTGGTCGATGTCCGAGACCTTGATGCCCGCCTCGCGGATCACGTCTTCGAACGGCTTCTTGGTGCGGTCGAGCAGGTCGCTGGTCATCTGCTCGAACTGCGCCCGGCTGAGGGTCTCGTCGAGGTTGGCCGGTCCGTTCTCGGTGAGCGAGAGGTAGGGCAACTGGATGCTCGTCGACAGGTTGGACGAGAGCTCCTTCTTCGCCTGCTCGGCAGCCTCTTTGAGCCGCTGCAGCGCGATCTTGTCTTTGGAGACATCCACACCGGTGGTGTCTTTGAACTTCTTGATGAGGTGTTCTACGACGCGCTGGTCCCAGTCGTCACCGCCGAGGCGGTTGTCGCCGGCGGTGGCCTTTACCTGGATGGTGGAGAAGTCGTCGTCTTTGCCCACCTCGAGCAGGGAGACATCGAAGGTGCCGCCACCGAGGTCGAAGACCAGGATCAGCTCGTCTTCCTTGCCCTTGTCGAGGCCGTAGGCGAGTGCGGCCGCAGTCGGCTCGTTGATGATGCGCAGCACGTTGAGGCCCGCGACCTCGCCGGCCTCCTTGGTGGCCTGGCGCTCGGCGTCGTTGAAGTAGGCCGGAACGGTGACGACCGCGTCGGTCACCGGCTCGCCGAGGTACTGCTCGGCGTCGCGCTTGAGCTTCTGCAGGATGCGCGCCGAGATCTCCTGCGGCGTGTACTTCTTGGCGTCGACGTCCTGCTTCCAGTCGGTGCCCATGTGCCGCTTGACCGACGAGATCGTGCGGTCCACGTTGGTGACGGCCTGACGCTTGGCGGTCTCGCCGACCAGCACCTCGCCGTCTTTCGTGAAAGCCACGACCGACGGGGTCGTGCGGAAGCCTTCTGCGTTCGCGATGACGGTGGGCTCACCGCCCTCGAGAACGGCGACCACGGAGTTTGTGGTGCCGAGGTCGATGCCTACTGCTCGAGCCATGCGTGATTCTCCTCGTGAGTTCTGATGCGCAACTTGAGCCGCGCCCTGTCAAGTTTGGTAGCTCGGGATGCGACTGTCAAGCCGGATCGCTCAAACTTGAGTCATCCCGGCTCAAGGTGCTGCCCGCGTGCGCGACCAGTACCCTGCGACTCATGACGACGGAGTCCGAGAAGCGCGACTGGTGGAGATTCGTGGGCTCACTGCCCTTCGTGGTTGCAGTGCTCGTCGCCTGCAATGCGCTGTACATCGGGCTCGTAGCGTTCGGCAACATCACCGACTACGGCACCAACTACGCGTTCGTGCAGCACGTGCTCTCGATGGACACCACCAACTTCGGCGCGGCGGTCGGCACCGAGCTCGACCCAGACATCATGTGGCGCGCGATCACCGACCCCGTGCTGTGGAACGTCGCCTACATCGGCATCATCGTCTGGGAGACCCTGGCGGCTCTCGTGCTCGTCGTGGGCCTGGTGCTGTGGGTGCGCGCGTTCGTGCAGCGCCGCGGGTACGAGACACCGCGTGCGGTGTCGACCATCGGGCTGCTCATGATCGTGGCGCTGTTCTTCGCCGGATTCGTCGCGATCGGCGGCGAATGGTTCAGCATGTGGCGCTCGGACGCGTGGAACGGAGAGGACCCGGCCTTCCGCAACGCGATGCTCGCGGCGATCACGCTCGTGCTGATTCACGTCACGTCGCAGGCGTGGGTACGAAAGGTGCACGTCGAGCACTGAATTCACCCGCGAGATACTCCGAGCCACTACGTTGTGACCCATGACCGACCGAATTCCCACCGCCGCGAACACGGGCGCCGTCGCGGCCATGGGCAAAGACCTCGATCACGACAAGGTCGTGCCCCGCAAGCAGGTGATCTCCTGGGCGCTGTGGGACTGGGCGACGCAGCCGTTCAACTCGGTGATCCTGACATTCGTCTTCGCGTCGCTCTACCTGATCTCCGACAGCTTCCTGCCGCCCGACATCGCGGCGCTGCCGGCCGATGACCCGCTCAGAGAGAGCGCTCTGGCGACGCTGTCAGCGGGCTACGGCTGGGCGACCTTCGGCGCAGGCATCCTGATCCTGCTGCTCGCACCGGTACTCGGCCAGCGTGCGGACGCATCGGGCAGCAAGAAGAAACTGCTCCTCGCGTTCACCGCGCTGCTCGCTCTCGTGCAGTTCGGGCTCTTCTTCGTCAATGCCGACCCGAGCTACTTCTGGCTCGGGGCCATTCTCCTAGCCCTCGGGGCGGTGGTTTCAGAGATCGCGGGCGTCAACTACAACGCGATGCTCGTGCGGGTATCGACGCGCGAGACCATCGGCCGGGTGAGCGGGCTCGGCTGGGGTCTCGGCTATATCGGCGGCATCGTCGCGCTGATCATCGTCGTCGCGCTCGACACGTTCTCGTGGTTCGGTATGGACACCTCGAACGGACTCGCCTACCGGCTCATCGCCGTGGGCGCGGCGGTCTGGACCGTGGTCTTCACGCTGCCGCTGCTCTTCAACGTTCCCGAGGCACCGCCGGCACAGGCGGGCGGCGCGAGGGTCGGGTTCTTCCGCAGCTACGTCGTGCTCGTGAAAGACGTCATCGCCCTCTACAGAGCACCCGAAACCCGTCCGACGTTCTGGTTCCTCGTGGCGAGCGCGATCTACCGTGACGGTCTCGCCGGGGTCTTCGCGTTCGGCGGGATTCTCGCAGCCGTCGCCTTCGGGTTCACGGCGACCGAAGTCATCCTGTTCGGCATCGCCGCGAACGTGGTGGCGGGCGTTTCGACGATCGTCGGCGGGCGGTTCGACGATGTCGTCGGTCCGAAGGCCGTGATTCTGTTCGCCCTGTTCGGCCTCGTGCTCATGGCGATCGTGGTGTTCGCGTTCGCCGGATCGGGAACCACCGTCTTCTGGGTCGGCGGGCTCATCCTGTCGGCCTTCGTCGGGCCGGCCCAGGCTGCCAGCCGTTCGCTGCTCGCCCGGGTCACACCCGATGGGCGACAGGGGGAGGTCTTCGGCCTCTACGCCACGACCGGCCGCGTGGCGAGTTTCTTGTCGCCGCTGCTGTGGGCCCTCTTCATCACGTGGTTCGGGTCGACCATCTTCGGAGTGCTCGGCATCGCGGTGATCCTGCTCATCGGCGCCGTGCTGCTCGCCTTCGTGCGCGTGCCCCGGTTCGGACGGGCGCAGCGGGTACGCGCGTAGCTGCCTCGCGCGAGTCCTTCGCAACCCGAGCCGTCGCAGATCGGGCGATGACCCGCGCGGCTCGACACCGCCGAAACGGCGAAGAAGCATGCAAAGACGGAACTTTGGATGCTTTCTTGCCGTTTCGAGCAGACGAAGCGACTACTCGCGGTGCTCCGTGAACCCCGTCACGAACCGGGTCAGCAGGTCGGCGAGAGCGGCGGTCTCGTCCGGAGTGAACCCGGCAACGGCCGCGGTCACCGCCGAGCGGCGTGAGGCGTTGGCGGACTCGAGCATCGCGCGTCCGGCGTCGGTGAGCTCGACGACGGTGCGGCGGGCATCCCGTGCGTCTGCACGGCGGGTCACGAGCCCGCGTTCGAGGGCGTCGTTGACGAGCCGGCTCGCGCGGGGCTGATCGACGCCGATCGTTGCGGCGATGTCCGAGACGCTCATCTGCCCGCCGTGCAGCAGCGTGCCCAGCAGCCTGAAGCGCGCGGCTCCGCCGAGCGAGCGATCGTGGGGATGCCGATGTCCCTGCGGTCGAAGGTGCGCGAGGCCGGGGGCGGCGTGAGGCCGGTGATGCCGGAGTGCGACCACGGCCTGCTCGATCGCGGCGATGGGGTCTTGACGCGAGGCATCCATGTATGTAATGTTACAACAATTGTTATTGTACATACGAAAGGTTCACGACATGGATGACACCAGGAGAAGCAGTTTCTGGCTGCGCGCGATCGAGTTGCGCAAGCACAAGCTCACCCGCGAGTACCGCAAAGGCCTCGGCGACACCGCCCGCGAGGGTATCAGCGACGAGGACTACGCCACCACCGTTGCCACACTCGAGAGGATGGCGCGCAACCTGGGGTGGGACGAATCCCAGCGCGAGCACCACCTGGGGCATCCCGGCATGATGCGCGGGCGGGGGTTCGGGCGCAAGCACCACCACCACGACGCGCCGGAGGCGTAACGTCTCACCATGGACAATCCTCGGCCCATCGGGTACTGGCTGAAGCTCGTCGATCGCCTGATCGATGAACAGTTCGCCGAGACCCTCGAGGAGCACGGCGTCACCCGTCGTCAGTGGCAGCTGCTGAGCGTGCTCTCCCGGGAGCCCGCAACGGCGGAGGCCCTGGATGCCGCGGTGGCGCCGTTCCTGTCGGCGGACGACACCTCGGCTGAGCACCTCACCGAGCTCATCGAGTCGGGGTGGGTCGGTGCCACCGCCACCGGGTACGACATCACCGATCGAGGTCGGGCCGCGTTCGAGCGACTCGCCGAGGTTGTCGCCGCACAGCGCACCGTCATGGGCGAAGGGGTCACGACCGAGCAGTACGAGCAGACCGTCGCGGTGCTCGAGCGGATGGCGTGGAACCTGGGCTACACCGGCTGAATCTGACCGAGGGCCGGAACGGCCCTCGCGCTGGCGTCGCTCCAACCTCCAGCGCGCTACTCGATCACCGGAGCGCCCACGCAATCAGCAGCATCGTCACGACGAACCCGGTGGCGAAGTTCAGCCAGAGGAACCGCTTCCAGCCCCGGTTGGCGGACTCGCAGGTGGCGTCGGTGATGTTCCAGAACCGGGCGCACACGGTGGCGTACGGCAGGGCGAGGAGGGCGGCGAGCTGGCCTGGCCACTCCGAGAAGAGCAGCAGCACCCCGGCGAGCAGGTAGAGCGCCACCGAGAGGCGGGCGGCCGCGCGAGCCCCCACCACGGTCGCGATCGAGGAGATGTGCGCCTCACGGTCGGCCGAGACATCCTGCACCGCTCCGAACGCGTGCGAGGCCATGCCCCACAGGAAGAACGCGGCAAGCACGAACCACAGCTGCGGCGTGAACGTCGCGCCTGCGAGCACCAGAGCGTAGACCGCGGGCGAAACGAAATGCGTGCTCGAGGTGATCGAGTCGAGGAACGGCTTCTCTTTGAAGCGCAGCCCCTTGGCCGAGTACGCGACCACGGCGAAGAGACTGACGGCGAGCACGACCCACGACAGCGGGGACCCGACCGCGACGAGGTACACCACGAAGGGGACGGTGGTCGCGACCGACGCGATCAGGGTGGGCCGGTGCATCCTGGTGTCGAGAACGGCGCCCTCCACGCCGCCCTTGCGCGGGTTGCGCAGATCAGACTCGTAGTCGAACACGTCGTTGATGCCGTACATCGCGAGGTTGTACGGGATGAGGAAGAAGATCGTGCCGAGCACCAGCGTGAGATCGACAGCACCGGTCGTGAGCAGGTACGCGGCCGCGAACGGGAAGGCCGTGTTCACCCAGCTCAGCGGACGGGATGACAGCAGCAGCGCCCTAAGCACGCGGTCGCCGTTCGAGCAGAACCCACAGCGACGGCAGCCCGACGATGGCCGCGAGCGCGTACGCGAAGTCCTCCAGCGGGGCGATGCCGATGAACGCGCCGCTGATCAGCGACGGCTCGTAGGCGACCAGACCGACGCCGATCATGATGTTGTCGAAGACCGCGGTCATCAGCAGCACCACCGCGGCGGTGATGCCGACCGCGGGCCAGCGCAGACGACGGAACGCCAGGATGCCTGCTACCGCAGCCACCACGAGGAACGGGACGTTCAGGAGCCAGTACGTCATCTTCGGGCAACCGCCCCGTAGAGGTTCATCGTCAGGTAGCACAGCAGGGTGAGGAAGAAGACCTCCTCGACCGGGATCTCGGGCGCGATCTGCAACCCCGTCATGAACTCCGTCTCGCCACGGAAGAACACGCCGAGCCCGACGCCGGCCAGATCCCAGATCAGGAAGAACAGCACCCCGGCCACGAGCACGATCGCCGCGCGGCGGCGGTCCCGCCAGAAGAAGAGGCCGAACCGGCGGTCGAGCATCACCATGCCGGTCAGCGCGATGAGCAGGGCGGCGAGGTAGAGCAGGCTCACGCTGGCTCCGGCAGCGGCTCGGTCGAGGTGTCGCCGCGCAGCCGCTTGACGAGCACCTCGGCGCTGATCAGGCACATCGGCAGGCCGATGCCCGGGATGGTCGACCCGCCCGCGTAGTACAGGCCCTTGACCCGCCTCGACACGTTGCCGGCGCGGAAGAAGGCGCTCTGCCTCAGCGTGTGCGCGGGGCCGAGGGCGGTACCCCGCCAGGCGTGCAGCTGCTGTTCGAAGTCGCGCGGGCCGACCGTGCGACGCACCACGATGCGGTCGGCGAGGTCGGCGACGCCGGTCCAGTCTGCGATCTGCTGGATGACGCGATCCCCCAGCTCCTCGAAGGCGGCGTCGCCCTCCCCGCCCAGGTCGGGCTGCGCGGGGATCGGGACGAGCACGAAGAGGTTCTCGAACCCGTCGGGCGCGACATCCGGGTCCACACCGCTCGGCTTGCAGACGTACAGCGACGCCGGCTCTGGCACCGAGGGGTTCGGCCCGAAGATCGCGTCGAAGCCGCGCCGCCACTCGCGTGTGAACAGCAGCGTGTGGTGCTCGAACTGCGGCAGCTCGCCACGCACGCCGAGGTAGAGCAGCAGGGCGCTGGGGCCGGGGACGCGCGACTCCCAGTACTCCGCGGGGTAGGCGCGTTCGCCGTCGCCGAGCAGCTGCGTCTCGGTGTGGTGCAGGTCGGCGGCGGACACCACGAGGTCTGCGTCGTATCGCGCGTCACCCGCCTGCACGCCGACCGCGCGACCGTTCTCGACCAGGATGCGCGTCACCTCCACTCCGGTCTCGATGCGCACGCCCGCGTCGCGCGCCACGCTCGCGATGCTCTCGATGACCGCGGTGAAGCCGCCCATCGGGTAGAGCACCCCGTCTTCGAGGTCGAGGTAGCTCATCAGGTGGTACATGCTCGGTGTCGTGTACGGCGACGAGCCGAGGAACACCGCCGGATAGCCGAGGATCTGCCGCAGTCGGTGGTCTTTGACCGTGCGCGCGGCGAGGCCGCTGAGCGGTTGCGTCAGCAGCTTCACGAATCGGCCGGCCTTACTCAGCACATCTCTCGCCGCGAGCTTGGTGAGATCGGCGAAGGTCGTATAGAGAAAACGCTGTTTGGCGAGTTCGTACGTGTTCTTCGCGGATGCCAGGTACGCACGCAGGCGGGCGCCGGACCCCGGTTCGACCGACTCGAACAGGGTGATGTTGTCCTCGACATCCGCCGAGATGTCCAGCGGCTGCTCCTGGCCCTCGAAGTACACCCGGTAGCCGGGGTCGAGGGTGATGAGCTTGAGCTGCTCCTGTGAACTCGTCCCCATGAGCTTGTAGAAGTGATCGAACACCTCTGGCATGAGGTACCACGACGGGCCGGTGTCGAAGCGGAACCCGTCGTGCTCCCACAGTCCGGCGCGGCCCCCGAGTTCGTTCCGGCCCTCGAGCAGCGTCACCTCGTGCCCCTCGCGCGCGAGCAGGGCCGCGCTGGCGAGACCGGCGATGCCGCCGCCGATCACGATCACCCGGCTCACGGCCTCGCCCCCAGCGCAGCCGCGAGCGCGAGTCGCGCCTTCACGGGGTTCGGCACCCGCACCCGCGAACGGATCAGCCGCTCGGCCGGGGTCGCCCGAAGTCGTCGCGACAGTTCAGCGAACAGCGACTGCGCCAGCGCGACAGCACGACGGCTGGATGCCGGCAGCTGCGGCACCACCGCGGCGCTCACGGCCAGATCGGCATCGATGTCGTCCAGCAACCGCACCTTGGTCGCCTCGTCGAAGTTGCTCACGTCGACCCCCGGGAAGTAGCTGCGACCGAGCGCCTCGTAGTCCGCCGCGAGATCGCGGAGGAAGTTGACCTTCTGGAACGCCGCACCCAGCGCGCGCGCCCCGGGGGTGAGCCGCTCGTAGTCCCCCGGCCGCTCCGCGGCGAGAAACGCGCGCAGGCACATCAGTCCCACCACCTCCGCGGAGCCGTAGACGTAGGTCTCGAAACTGGACTGGTCATGCTCGGTCTGTTCGACATCCATCCTCATCGACGCGAAGAACGGACCTGTCAGCTCTGCCCCGATGCCGACCTCCCGCGCCGTGACGGCGAAGGCGTGAGCGACCAGGTTCGTGCTGAACCCCGAGCCAATCGCGCGCTCGATCTCGGCCTCGAACCGGTCGAGCTCGACACGAGCCGTTGCCGCGTCGATGTCCGCGCCGCCGTCGACTATCTCGTCGCCGATGCGCACCATCGCGTAGATGTTCTCGACGTGCTGGCGCACCCCCGGTCCGAGCAGTCGCGACGCCAGGCCGAACGATGTCGAGTACCGGCGGATGACGACGCTGGCCGTCTCCTGCGTGACGTGGTCGTACAGGTTCATCACTTGACGCGGCCGAGCACGGCGTCGGCGACCGGGTGCAACTCCGCCCGAAGCGCGGGCGGGATGTGCGGCTCGGCCAGTCGGGCCAGCGCACGGTTCGCGTAGTAGCGGGCCAGTCCCTCGGCGAAAGATCGTGCGCCGCAGGCGATGAGCATCTCGCGCAGCACCGCGGCATCCTCCTCGGTGAGATCCGGGCTGCCGAACAGGTGCGCGACGGATGCCCACTCGCGGGTGGAGGTCGCGTAGGCGATCAGGACGGTGCGCTTGCCCTCGCGCAGGTCGCCGACGGTGGTCTTGCCGGTTTCCGCCTCCGACCCGAACACCCCGAGCAGGTCGTCGACGATCTGATACGCGATGCCGATCTCGCGACCGAAGTCCGCGAGTGTGCCGACGACATCCTCGCCCGCTCCCGCCAGGATCGCCCCGGCCTGCAGCGGGCACTCGAATGAGTAGACGGCCGTCTTCAGTCGCTCCATGGTGAGGATGTCGTCCACTCGCGGCACCTCGGACAGGTTCGCGAAATCGACGTCGATGAGCTCGCCGGCGGCGGAGGCGAAGAGCGCGTCGTCCATCACCTCGAGCAGGCGCGAGCGCGTGACATCCGCCACTCCGCTCCTGTCGATGAGGCGGTACGCGTTGAACAGTGCCAAGTCGCCGGCGATGACCGCCGCTGAGATGCCCGCGTGCTCGGCGGCGCGTTCGGTCGCTCCGTTCTGCGTCGCCAGGTCGCGGTAGCTGCCCGAGATGTTGGGTACCCCGCGACGGGTGAAGTCGCGGTCGATCACGTCGTCGTGCACGATCAGCGCGGTGTGCAGCAGTTCGAACGCGGCACCCACGTAGGCTGCGGCCTCGATATCGTCGCCGCCGAGTGCCTCGTACGCGCACATCACCATGCGAGGCCTGAACCGCTTGCCGCCGACGGTGTTCGATTCCAGGATCTCCCACAGCCGCACGTACTGCACGCCGAGGGCCGCGGCGCGGTTTCTGGCTAGGCTGAAGAAGCGCGCCAGCACGGCGTCGACCTGCCCCTGCCTCTCGGCCGAGAGGGCCAGCAGACCAGCACCGTCCATGAAGGCAGAGTACCTGTGATGACCGTCGCAGCGGAGCGGGTGGTCCTGCTCGACGAGCACGGCACGCCCACCGGTGTCGCGGACAAGGTCGCCGTGCACACCGGCGACACCCCGCTGCACCTCGCGTTCTCGTGCCACGTGGTCGATCCCGACGGTCGCGTGCTCGTCACCCGCCGCGCGCTGGGCAAGCGCACCTGGCCGGGAGTGTGGACCAACTCCTTCTGCGGGCACCCCGCTCCGGACGAGGCGATGGATGTCGCGATCGCCCGCCGCGCGCAGCACGAGTTGGGCATCACCCTGTCGGGTCTCGAGCTCATGCTGCCCGACTTCCGTTACCGCGCCGTCGACGCATCCGGGATCGTCGAGAACGAGGTGTGCCCGGTCTACCGCGCGGTGACGACGGATGCCGTGGCCGCCAACCCCGACGAGGTCGCGGAGTTCGCGTGGGTCGCGCCCGAGCAGCTCGCGTCTGCCGTCGCTGCGACCCCGTTCGCGTTCAGCCCGTGGCTGGTGTGGCAGCTGGAGCAGCTCGCCCCTCGCTGAGCCGTTCTGTGCTGGGGATCTGGTTTTGTGCTGGCGCTCGCGAGCACGAAACCGGATGGCGTGCACAGAACCGCAAACCTCAGCGCCCGGTGCGCGGCGCCCGCGCCGCCGACCGCGCAACTGCGGAGATCGCGGACGCGCTTCGGCGTGTCCCCGCGCTCGCACGGCGTGTCGCGACGGATCCACGCAGTTGCGCGGGGGTGCGGCGCGAGGCACCGGGTTGAGCGCGGCGGCTGGCCGCGCGTGAAACCGGGCCGCGCGGCGGGGGAAACGAGCCCGCGGCGGGTGATGTAACCCCCACCGTGAGTCAGCTTCTCCAGCCGAGGCCGCTCCAACCCCCGCCGAGCGCGCGATTACCACCGCCGCACGAGCCCCGAAGGCTCAAGCGCCTGGGGCGCCCGCGTCGGTCGAGCGCACGTCGGTGCGATGGAACCCGAGGTGGCTGCGCGACGCCGTCGGGCCGCGCTGGCCCTGGTAGCGGTTGCCGTACTCGCCGGTACCGTATGGCCGGTCCACGGGCGACGAGGTGCGGATGAAGCACAGCTGCCCGATCTTCATCCCCGGCCACAGCTTGATCGGCAGCGTCGCCACGTTGCTGAGTTCGAGCGTCACGTGCCCCGAGAATCCCGGGTCGACGAACCCCGCGGTCGAGTGCGTCAGCAACCCGAGCCGTCCGAGCGAGCTCTTGCCCTCCAGCCGGGCGGCGATGTCGTCGGGTAGCGTGACCAGCTCGAACGTGGAGCCGAGCACGAACTCCCCGGGGTGCAGAATGAACGGCTCATCCGGTTTCGCCTCGATCAGCCGCGTCAGGTCGGGCTGATCCTGCGCCGGATCGATGAACGGATACTTGTGGTTGTCGAACAGCCGGAAGTAGCGGTCGAGTCGCACATCGATGCTCGACGGCTGGATCATCTCGGTGTGCAGGGGCTCGAGCCCGATGCGTCCCGCGGAGAGCTCGGCGCGGATGTCCCGGTCGGAGAGCAGCATGCCGTTCAGACTACGGGTTGGCCGCGACCACGGCGGCGAGAGCCGCATCGGCGACGGCATTCGTGGTACCGAGGCCCGAACTATCCGCCATCACCCAGATCGGTCCGCGAAACAGGTGGGTCGCCGCATCGAGTGAGACGATGCCTTCCTGCTCGAGACGGTAGGCCGAAACCGGCGCAACACTCCCGTCGAGAAAGCCCGCTGAGAGGAGCGCAGCGCTGAGCGCAGCCTGTTGTTCGGGCGTGACCTCTGCGACCGTGACGAGCACGGCTCCATCCGAGTTCGGGAGACCCCACAGACACGACCGCATCATCCTGGCCTCGGCGATGGTTGACGCTATCTCCGGGATCGGAAACCGACCCGCGGCCTGTTCGGTCGCGACCTCAGCGATGAACTCACTGCTGTCGCTGAACACCTCCTGAATGAGGCTGAGCGGCACGAGTGCGTCGCACGCCGGGATGGTCAGTGTCACGGCGACGGTTGGCGTCGGGGTCGCCGGTGTTGCACTGTCGCTCGGCGTCGGTGAGCTGGCAGGCGGCACCGCCTGCGAAGCGCAGCCAGCGAGCACAAGCAGTAACGGCAGCAGCAGCGCGCTTTTCATGCATGCAGCGTAGTGGAGGCGATCCCCACGGACAGGTAGGGTGGCTGATGCGCTGCGCGGATGTAGTTCAATGGCAGAACTTCAGCTTCCCAAGCTGATAGCGCGGGTTCGATTCCCGTCATCCGCTCTCTGTGAGACGACCGTGTGAACGACCCGTATCAGAACGATGCTCGCCGCCGTCATGACCAAGCCGGTAGCCGTCGGCGATGAAGTCGATCACGCTGACTTTCCTGCTCGCTCGGCCCGTACTGAGCAACCGGTCCAGGTTCAACCCCTGGTCATCGACATCCGGGGTCGCTTGAGTTGGGAGCGAGACGATGTTCTGACCGACAACAAAGGAGTGCACCATGCCCGTCATCGAAGAGATGCTCGACAGCTACCCGAAAGATCTCGGTAGTGTCGACCGCGCAGCCCTGGTCGCCTGCATAGCGGCGGCGTTGGAGTGTTCCCAGGCGTGCACCGCGTGTGCTGACGCGTGCCTCAGCGAGGACATGGTTGCGGACCTGGTCAAGTGCATCCGCACGAATCTTGACTGCGCAGACCTGTGCACCGCCGCCGTCGCGGTCATGTCGCGCCACACGGGATACGACGCCAACATCACGCGCCAGACGGTGGAGGCGTGCCGAGCGGCATGCGCGGCATGTGCAGACGAGTGCGAGCGTCACGCGGACATGCACGAGCACTGCAGAGTTTGCGCTGAGGCGTGCCGTCGTTGCCAGGAGGCTTGCGACGCTCTTCTGGCCACTCTCTGACGTGGCGCGAGGGGCTCGCCGCATCGAGGGGGTCGCTGACGCGGCGACCCCGCTCTGATGCGTCAAGGAATGTCGACCGAGGTCCAGGTCGTTCCGCGGTCGTCCGTGAATGCAATCCCATCCGCGTTTGCGAGGTAGATGCGCTCTCCGACCACGGCCAAGGCAGTCGCGA
>VFQO010000445.1_pt1 | contig 45050 bp, 36 predicted proteins | sample 3512331 | NCBI WGS metagenome assembly VFQO01 (sample SAMN10412371, study PRJNA504923) | tailings metagenome | isolation source: Replicate 3 from Balatoc abandoned mine | place: Philippines: Itogon, Benguet | collected 2017-08-28 | reverse complement strand
CCAAGGAATATTTCGGCGACGAAGCGATGCTCGGCTACGTCAAGGGCGTCCAGCGTGCGGAGATCCGTCAGGGCATCGCCTGCGTGAAGCACCAGAATATGAGCGGCAGCGACATCGGTGACGACCATAAGGAATATTTCGCCGGCGAAGCCGCCCTGAAAGCGGCCGGTAAAGACAACACGATGAACCAGTTCGCTGCCTGATACGAGTTCGGCGCGAGCGGTCCGTTGCACCCGCTCGCGCCACCCCGCTTGGTGCGGGGGCTAGCGACCCAGCCCCCGCGCCTCCACTGCTTTCCTGGGGAGGAAAGCCTGTCCGTCGGAAGCCGCAAGGCCTCCGGCGGACATTTTCGTACCGCGTCATTGCGGCAGCACGGCTTCCTCGTCGCGCGTCTTGACCAGCGACCAGATCACCCCGCCCGCAATCAACCCAACCGTCACGCCCAGGCTGACCAGCGGCGGGAACTTGTCCCCGCCCAACACGAAATCGGCAACGAAGATCTTCGACCCGATGAACACCAGCACCAACGCGAGCGCATATTTCAGATAATGGAAACGGTGCACCATCGCCGACAGCGCGAAGTAAAGCGCGCGCAGGCCCAGGATCGCCATGATGTTCGAGGTATAGACGATGAAGGTGTCGGTGGTGATCGCAAAGATCGCCGGCACGCTATCGACCGCGAACACCAGGTCGGCGAGGTTGATGACGACCAGCGCCAGGAATAAGGGCGTCGCCGCCAGCACCAGCTTGCCCGTCTTGGTATCGGGCACACGGACAAAGAATTTCTCGCCGTGCAGCTCGTTCGTGATCGGGATGTGCCGCGACAGCCATTTGACCACCGGGTTGCCCGCAACGTCCATCGGCTTATCGCCCGCGAACAGCATCTTGATGCCGGTGAACACCAGGAACGCGGCGAACACATAGAGCAGCCATTCATATTCGGTGACCAGCGCCGCGCCGCCTGCGATCATGATCCCGCGCAGCACGATCACCGCGACGATGCCCCAGAGCAGCGCGCGATACTGGTAACGCGGCGGGATCGCAAAGGTCGCAAAGATCAACGAAATGACAAAGATATTGTCGATCGACAGCGCTTTTTCGATGAAGAAGCCGGTGTAATATTGCAGCCCCGCCTCGCCGCCCTTCGCGGCCCAGACCCAGGCGCCGAACGCCATCGCGATCCCGATGTAGAGCGCCGAGAGCTTCAGGCTCTCACCGATCCCCATCTCCTTGTTCTCCTTGTTCAGGATGCCAAGGTCGAAGGCGGTAAGCGCGACGACCAGCGCGATAAACGCCAGCCAGAACCAGGCCGGGGTCCCCAGCCAGTCGGCAAACAGAAATTCCATTATGATATTCCCTGGTAAACGCCAGAAAGCGCCGCCCCGGCGGGACGACGCTTCCGGTCTTGATGAAAGGAAATTAGCGCGCGAGCGCCGGACGCAGCGACAGCGCCGCCAGGCGCCGCTTGACCGCCAGCTTCAGCGTTTTCAGCCGCAACAGGCGGAACGGATCGGCCCCGCGCCGCCGCGCTTCGCGCCGCGCCGCTTCGTCCAGCTGGCGGTGCAGCAGGGTCAGCCGATACAGATTGGGATTGAGCGTCATGAACTTGGGCCTCCTGATTGAAAATCAAGCAGGTGACGCCGATGCCGGACCCAGGGTGTAGGGGGGAGGTAGGCCCAGAGCATCGGTGTCACCCGATGCGGTCCGACATCACGTGGCAGGAAAATCCCGCCGACGCCAGAGGGGCCCGGCCCGCATAAAGGGGATTTAGGTGGGCTATGTGACGATTTCAAGACTCCGCCTCGCCGTGCTAACTCGAACAATGTCCATCCAGACGACAGGGAGGTCAGATTGTCGGTCATCATCACCCGCGACGGTCCAGTCACCGTGATCACGATCGATCGTCCGGCACGCCGCAACGCGGTGGACCCGGAAACCGCCATTGCATTGCGTGAAGCCTTCGCCGCGTTCGCGGCCGATACGACCGCCCCGGTCGCGGTCCTGACAGGCAGTGGCGGGCAATTCTGCGCCGGTTTCGACCTCAATGCCGTCGGGACGTCGCGCTACGACCCCGACGGTCCAGGCCCGATGGGGCCCACGCGGATGCTATTGGAGAAGCCGGTCATCGCCGCGGTCGAGGGTCACGCGGTCGCGGGCGGGCTCGAACTTGCGCTCTGGTGCGACCTGCGCGTCGCAGCCGCCAGCGCGGTGTTCGGCGTCTATTGCCGCCGCTGGGGCGTGCCGCTGATCGACGGCGGCACCGTGCGCCTGCCGCGGATCGTCGGGCAAGGCCGCGCGCTCGACATGATCCTGACCGGCCGCCCGGTCGATGCGCCGGAGGCCCACCGCATCGGCCTGGCCGACCGCGTTGTAGCCGATGGCGAGGCCCTCGCCGCCGCGATCGAGCTTGCAAAACAGATCGCCGCCTTCCCGCAAATCTGCATGAACAGCGACCGCCTCAGCGCCTATCGCCAGTGGGATTTCGACATCGAAGGCGCGCTCGCACACGAAGCGCACGCCGGGGTTGTCCCCTTGCGCGAAGGCGCCGCGGCAGGCGCAAAACGCTTTACCGACGGAGCGGGCCGCGGCGGCAGCTTCGCACCGTCGAAGGAGGTCTAGAGTTAAGGGGTGGTGAGCGGACATTAGCGTATCCCCTCCTCTTCAGAGGAGGGGCAGTGAGACTTGGTCCGGCGCAGCCGGGCCTTTAGTCGAGCGGGGTGGTCGTCGCGCCGCCACGCCCAGCCTCAATCACCACCCCGCTGCGACTAACGAACAAGTTCGTAAGTCTCGCTGCCCCTCCTCTGAAGAGGAGGGGCCTGCACCTCTCAACGTCCGCAACCCGTCAGCTTAGACATTCGCCACCCCGCTGCCGAAGGTGGAAGGGGCATGCCACGCCCAACGTCTGCAACCTTGCAAACACGAACGCGTGACAGCCGGCCTTTCCTCGCGGCGCCAGGCCATGCCGGCGGCCCCGATCACCCGATGCGATCAAAACGCGTCGTTTCCAGTTTTTGGCGACTGTCGGCGGACCAGACAATCGTCTCGGTCATGGATTTCAGATCCTTTGCGACGGTATAAACGCGCGTCGACACACGCGTTCCGCCCTTGCCCAATGTCATGACCAACGTATCCGGCGCCGGCTGGCGCAGGGCCACGCTGTCGATGAAATCCATATTGCCGGTAATCGGGACGGCGACGCCATCGAGCGCAGCGGTCGATTCTGCATGCTTTATCGACCCATCGGGCGCGACGATTTCGACGCGGGTTGTCCATTTGCCGTCCTGCGATGGTTGGAACGTCATCGTCACCCGTTGCGGCCGTTCTTGCTCGGGCAGGAGCGACGCGTCCAGCGACCAGCGTCCGACCAGCGGCAATTGCGCGGATGCCGCAGCGTAAACGGCGGCCGGTGCTCCGGCCTGGTCGGCGGAAGGAGCGGTTGCGACCATCAATCCGGCGGCGGTCAAGGTTATTGCAATGAGCATGGCGATCATTCCTTTCGAACCGCGAACCCCAACGGTTGCGGTGTGCGCCACGTCCTCCATTGCAGCGCGCGATCCCGGAAGATCGATATTTTCGTCACAAGTTTTTTGGCGGTCCAGAAGGCGCGCCAATTCGCGACTGCTGCCGACTCCCGTCTTGCGGCGGGCGGAGCGCAAACGCTCGTTGATTGCGGTTTCCGACCGGCCCAGACGCGCTGCGATCGTCTTGACGGTATGGCCAGCGACCAACAGACGCAAAATTTCCATTTCCCGGTCGGTGAGGCATGCAGACAAGCCGGGAGCTTTGTTACCAGACATGACTTTGCTCACCACAGCCGCATGATCAGGTCCATCCCAATTTATTTGGAAAGCGGCAGCACGGCAGGTATTGCGTGTTTGTGGCCCCCGCCGGGTTCGGCGTGTCCTAGCCCTTCGCCATCAGCTCCATCGTCATCGCGGTCAGCGCCTCGGTCGCGGTCGAGATGACGGCGGGCGCGTCGGGGGCCCAGAAGGGCGAGTGCAGGCTCGGCAACGTCCGGCCTTCCTTTTTCGCCGCGTCATATTCGGCCTGCGGGACGCCGCCGACCCAGATGATCAGGCTTTTGATGTCCTTGTCGTCGCGCGAAAAACGGCCGAAATCTTCGCCGCCCATCACCGGCGGAATCTGCACCACGCGCTTGTCGCCAAAACTGGTTTTCAGAAATGCCGCCATTTCCTCGGTAAAGTCGGGGGTGTTGAAGGTCGACGGGGTGAACTCGTCTTTGGCGACGCTCACCACCGGCATCTTGTCCTCGGGCATCCCCGCCGCGATCGCCTCGCCCTTCGCGACCCGCGCGATGCCGTCGAGCAAGTGATTGCGGACTTCGTCGGTGTAGCTGCGCACCGTCAGCTGCAGCTTCGCCTCGTCCGAAATGATGTTGTGCTTCGCCCCGGCATGAAAACTGCCGACGGTCACCACCGCGCTGTCGAGCGGGCTGATCTCGCGCGACACCAGCGTTTGGAGCGTCGATACGATGCGGCTGGCCAGCACGATCGGATCCTTGGTCGTCTGCGGATAGGCGCCGTGCCCGCCGACGCCCTTGACCAAAATGTCGACGCTGTCGACATTGGCGAGCGCATAGCCCGGGGTATAACCGATCATCCCGGCAGGAAACTGTGCCGCGTCGTGGAACGCCAACGCATATTGGGGTTTGGGAAAGCGGGTATAGAGCCCGTCCTCCAGCATCATCCGCGCGCCCGCGCCGCGTTCCTCGGCGGGCTGGCCGATCATCACCAGCGTTCCCGACCATTTCGCCTTGTTCGCCGCCATCAGCCGCGCAACGCCGACCCAGGCCGTCATGTGGGTGTCGTGGCCGCACGCGTGCATCACCCCGGTTTCGACGCCCTCCTTGGTCGTCACGCGCACCTTCGACGCGCCGGGCAGGCCGGTCTGCTCGGTCACCGGCAGGCCGTCCATGTCGGCGCGGACCAGCACCACGGGGCCCGGGCCATTCTTCATCACCGCGACGATGCCGGTGCCGCCGACCTTTTCGGTGACTTCGAACCCCAGCTTGCGCGCTTCGGCCGCAAGGATGCCCGCGGAACGTACCTCCATGAAGCTGAGTTCGGGGTTGGCGTGCAGATCGTCATAGATTTTCATCAGCGACGGCATCTGCTTCTGCACCTCGCCGCCCAATTGCTGCGCCGCCGCGGGGACTGCCCCCACTGCTACCAGCGCCAGCGCCGCGGCGCCCGTCCATAAGTTCTGCATCGTCATTCCCCTGTGCACTCGCATGATCGTCCTTGCGCAATCGGTTCCGGTAAAAGTTCACGTTTCCCCGCGAAGGCGGGGACCCATCTCCGTTGGGTTCAAAATAGCGCCGACCGGAGATGGGCTCCCGCTTTCGCGGGAGAACAAATCCGTTGATCAGACCGTTCGTAAATCAACCTTTGTCTCAGCCCCCCGGCACCAGTTCGATCACGTCCACCAGCGATTCATACGCCGGTGCAGGCAGCACCAGCCGCCAGCGATTGTCGCCGATCCGCTCGACCAGCCCCGCCATGTCGCGCATCCGATCGCTGCCGTAATTCACCGCCATCTTCTCGTCGCCCAACTCCAGCGTGCCGAGAAATATCTGGCGCTTCAGATGGTCGGGAAAGATCAGCCCGACGGGGCGCTGCGATCCGGTCAGCTTGGTCAGGCTCGACAAGCCCTGTTCGGGCGCGACGCGGCAGCGGAACCAGCCATAGGCGATATAGCTAAGGCCGCCGCGGCCCTTGGCGCCGATCTTGATCGTGCGGCAACGATAATCGCCCGCCGGCAGATGCGCGTTGGGCAGTGCCGCCATCGGTTGCAGCAACACGCCCTCGCGGTCGATCTCGGCGCCATGCCCCTTGGCGCGCGCATCGGCCAGTGCAGCCTCCCAGCTGCTGTACCAGTCGCGAATCCGTTCCTTGTCGGCATCGGTTGCGGTGGCGCGCCAGCTGCCCGCCGCGGGCGGCTCATCGGCAGCCGATGGCGGCAGTGGCGGCACCACCGGCACCGACTGGCACCCCGCCGCCATCAGTCCCAGCGCCATGGCAAAAAATATACTGGTGCGACCCATCATTCTCCGTCTCTCCCCTGATCCGGCTTGGTTAACCTTAGGAGGGCAAAGGAGAATGCTCAAGGCCACCTTTCCCTCTCCCCTTGCGGGAGAGGGTTGCGAAGACTTGGCAGCTTGCTGCCTAGTCGGAGCTGGGTGAGGGGTTGCGGTCGTCACGCGACCGCGCGAGCCTTCGGCTCGCAACCCCTCATCCAAGTTCGGCTAATTCGCTTCGCTCACAAGCGTCCCTATCCTTCTCCCACAAGGGGAGAAGGTCTCGGTTACGCCGCGGTCCAGCCGCCGTCGACGCTCAGATTGGCGCCGGTGATGTTCGCGGCTTCGTCGCGGGTCAGGAACGACGCCAACGCCGCGACCTGCTCGACGGTCACGAATTGCTTGGTCGGCTGGCCCGCCAGCAGCACATCGTTGATCACCTGCTCGCGCGTCATCGCGCGCGCCTTCATCGTGTCGGGAATCTGTCCCTCGACCAGCGGCGTCCAGACATAGCCGGGGCTGATGCAATTGGCGGTGATCCCGGCGTCGGCAACTTCCAGCGCGACGGTCTTGGTCAACCCGACCAGTCCGTGTTTCGCGGCGACATAGGCCGACTTGAACGGCGATGCGACCAGCGAGTGCGCCGATGCGGTGCCGATGATGCGCCCCCATCCTTTTTTGCGCATGCCGGGGACCGCGTGGCGGATGGTGTGGAACGCCGACGTCAGGTTGAGCGCCAGGATCAAGTCCCATTTCTCGACCGGAAAATCCTCGATCGGCGACACGAACTGCGTCCCGGCGTTGTTGACCAATATGTCGACCCCGCCAAAGTCGGCATCGGCGCGCGCGAACATCTCGGCAATCGCCTCGACCTTGGTCAGGTCGGCGGCATCATAGGCCGCCTTGCCGCCGCTCGACTGCTCGAGCGCGGCGCGCTCGGCCTCGATCGCCGCGGCATCGCCAAAGCCGTTGATGATCAGGTTCGCGCCTTCGCTCGCCAGCGCCTTCGCGATGCCCAGCCCGATGCCCGACGTCGATCCGGTGACGAGCGCGGTTTTTCCTTTGAGACGCATGTTGGTTCCTTTCGGTGGATAGAGTGTCAGGGAGCTTCGGGTTCGATTTTCGGTTTCAACATATTGGATTGCAAGGCAAAACTCCCCGACCGACCCTCGGCGATACTTTCCGCGAGCAAATGCCCGTCCTTCATCGCGGCCTCGACCGCCTGATGGCCGAGCGCCCAATTGACCTCCATCGTCGATCGCGAAAACTCGAAATCGCGCGCCCCGGTCTGCCATTTCGGCGGCTGATGGATCAACTGGACGACATTCAACGCCTTGCAATCCACCATTCGCTGCACCGCCCTGACCTCGGGCAGATCGGTCACGCTGGGCGGCAACTTCGCCAACATCCGGTCGATCAGCTGATGCTCCTTGCGCCGCCGCACCAACCCGTCCGAAATCCGCCGCGTGCGGCTCGAATAGCGGATGTCCTTCTCGCGCGACCAGGCCTCCTCCAGATCGTGCGGCCGCTCGCCGCGGGCGGGAAACAGGTCGACCTGGAACACCAGCATGTCCTCCTTCGCGGCGTCGACGACATGCTCGAGCGGGGTGTTCGACACCAGCCCGCCGTCCCAATACCAGGTGCCGTCGATTTCGACCGGCGGCAACCCGGGCGGCAGGGCTCCCGATGCCAATATATGGCGCGCGTCGATCGTCTCGGCCTTGGTGTCGAAATAGCGGAAATTGCCTGTCTCGACCGCCACTGCCCCGACCGACAGACGGACGTTCCCATTGTTCACCCGGTCCCAGTCGACCAGCCGGTCGAGCGTCGCGATCAACGGCGCGGTGTCGTAATAGCTCACCGCCTCGGGCGTCTGCCGCTCGGCCAAGGCGGGCGGCGGCCAGCGCGGGGTGAAAAATCCGGGCACCCCGAACGCCGCCACCTGTCCCGCCGCAAGCATGTGCGTCCATTCGCGCGCCCAATTATTATCAGCGGTGGGCAGCGACGGCAGCGCCGATGACACCCCGTCCCAGAATTGCCGCAGCTTGCCCACCGCTTCGTCGCGCGGATTTCCCGCGATGATCGCGGCGTTGACCGCGCCGATCGAAATCCCCGCAACCCAGTCGAGTTCAATGCCCAGGTCGATCAGCGCCTCATAGACCCCCGCCTGAAATGCCCCGAGCGCGCCGCCGCCCTGCAGCACAAGCACGACGAGATCGGGCAGCGGGAGCGCGGCGGGGGCGGCACGGCGTGGCATGGACTCGGAGGCTCCTTTGGTCCGCGAAGGTGCGATTGGTGCGCCGCAGCACAAATGATTGCAAGCGCCGCGTCTCGCGCGAAGCCTCTTTCAATTGCCCGCCGCTGCTGTAACACCCGATGTGGAATAGACACCCTAGCGGCGGAGAACCCCCATGCGCCTCGACGATTACGATCCCGGCGACGATATTCGCGACCTCGGCCGCGGCGGGGGCGGCGGCTTTGGCGGCGGTGGCGGCGGCCTTGGCGGGCTGCTGATCGGTTTTCTGCCGATGCTGCTCGGGCGCAAGATGGGCTGCGGGACGATCCTGCTGATCGGCGCGGCGGCGTTTTTCCTGCTCGGTCCGGGCGCCAACATGCTGAGCAGCGGCGGCGGCAGCGCCGATCCAATGGCCGACAGCCGGAGCGGCGCGGGCGTCGCCTGCGATACCGCTTCGGAGCGTTTCGCCTGCAACGTGTTCGGATCGACGCACACGGTGTGGGAAGGGCTGATCAGCGGTTATCAAAAACCGAGGCTCAACTTCTACTCCAATAGCGTGGACAGCAAGGGGTGCGGTTCGGCCAGCTCTGCAATGGGCCCGTTCTACTGTCCCGCCGACCAGGGCGTCTATCTCGACACCGACTTCTTCCGCGAGCTCGAACAGAAATTCGGGGCCGCGGGCGACGCGGCGCAAGCCTATGTGATTGCGCATGAAGTCGGCCATCATATCCAGACGATCAGCGGCATTTCAAACCAGGTCCGCCAGGCGCAGCAGCGCGCCTCGCAGGCCGAGGGCAACGCGTTGCAGGTTCGCATGGAATTGCAGGCCGATTGCTACGCCGGCGTCTGGGCGGCGCGTGCGCGCAACAGCGCCGGTCAGCCGGTGATGGAGGCGGGCGATATGGAAGAAGCGATGCGCGCCGCCAATGCGATCGGCGACGACACGCTGATGCGCTCGGCGGGGCAGCGCCCGGTCCCCGAAAGTTTCACCCACGGCACCAGCGAGCAGCGCATGAGCTGGCTGCGCCGCGGCCTGCAATCGGGGGATCCGCGCCAGTGCAACGCGTTCGACACCGCCATCTGATCGCGGCGCTTGCGGCGGCGCTCGCTGCGGCGCCTGCAGCGGCGCAGACGCTCTATGTCCAGACGGGGCGCTTGATCGACGGTGTCACCGATGACGTCCGGACCGGCCAGTGCATCACGGTCGAGGCCGAACGGATCAAGGCGGTCGGACCATGCGGCGTGCCCCCCGCCGACGCGACGCAGCTCGACTGGTCGGGCTTCACGGTCCTGCCAGGGCTGATCGACCTCCATACCCATCTCGCCGACCTCGGCCAAAGCGCCGACCTGGCGGCGCCGATCAAGGCCTCGCCCGCCGAAACCGTGCTCGTCGGCGCGCGCAACGCGCGCGTTACGCTCGAGGCAGGGTTCACCAGCGTGCGCGACGTCGGCACCTATCGCGGCCTGACCGACGTGACGCTGCGCAACGCGATCGAGCGCGGCGATGTGCCGGGGCCGCGGATGTGGGTCGCGGGCGCCTATCTCACCATTCCGAAAGGCGGCGGCGAACTGAATGGCGTTGTCCCGAATGATCAATTGCCGCCCGACTTGCGCTTGGGCGTTGCTGCGACGCCCGAGGAAGCCGCGGCGAAGACGACCTATTTGCTCGATCAGGGCGCCGATTTCATCAAGACGATCGCCACCGGCGCCGTACTGGCGATCGGCACCGAACCCGGCGCGCCCGAACTGACCGTCGATCAGCTGCGCGCGATCGTGAAGGTTGCTCATGCGCGCGGCAAAAGGGTCACCGCACACGCGCATGGTGCCATCGGTATCCAAAATGCCATCAATGCCGGGGTCGACAGCATCGAACATGCCAGCCTGGCCGACGAAGCGACGCTGCAACTCGCGAAGAAGCGCGGCACGTGGCTGGCGATGGACATCTACAACGGCGATTATATCGAGGATGTCGGCACCAAGGAGGGCTGGCCCGCCGAATATCTGCGCAAGAACCGCGAGACGACCGACGCGCAGCGCGCCGCGTTTCGGCGGGCTGTCGCCCTGGGGGTCAACATTGGCTATGCCACCGACGCCGGCGTCTATCCGCACGGTCTGAACGCGCGCCAGTTCCGCTATATGGTTCGCTATGGCATGACCCCGATGCAGGCAATCCAGTCCGCCACCGGCCGCGCCGCGATCGAGATGGGCCGCGATGACATCGGGGCAATCGTGCCGGGCCGCTTTGCCGACATGATCGCGGTCAAGGCCGATCCGCTGACGGACATCACCGTGCTGGAAAAGATCGATCATGTAATGAAGGGCGGCGTGATCGTCCGCTAGTGATCTCGATATTCGCCTAATATTCGATGGTGATCCGCACACGGTCGGGGCTGACGTCGGCGGCACGGGCGATCTGTTCGCGGCTACGGTCGATCAGCTCGCGGACCCCCTCGGGCGCAGCTTCGTCCGACAGGTCAGATGCTGGGGCAACCGCGCTTTTCAACTCAACCGCACTCAGCGTCGCCGGCGACACCGGACCTTCGAACTGGCATCCGAAAAGCCGCCCGCTGGCCCAGATAACCACCGCGGTGATGTCGCCGGCGTGCGGCAATTCGATTTCGATCCGGTCGCAGGCCGCCAGCTGGATATCGCTTTCGAACAGCAGCCCGGTGCCAGAGATATTGTGGATCTGCACCTCGACGCCGGTGCCGTCGGGTTTCACCCCGCGGGCCAGCAGGCTCAGCTTTCGGCGCACATCCTGGCGTTGATCGCCACCGGATGCCGCGGGAAGAAATTGTCCAAAAATGGCCATGGGATATTGGTGGAGTTGGCTGGTTAAAAGAAGGTTAGCGGAAGCAACGAAAGACCGTTTTCGACGTGATTTTGCTGACACGGACCTCGGCTTGTCGGCAGCGGCCCCGGGGCGGCAACGCCCGCGACCGGCAAATGACGAACATGCTTGAACGCCTTCGCTACGCCGCTACACCGCTGTGATGCGAAACCATATCTTGATCAGCGCCGCCGCGCTCGCCGCCGCCCTCTCCGCCCCCGTCTTGGCCCGGCCGATGACCGAAGTCGATCTGGCGACATTGAAGCGCATCGCGGCGCCGACCGCGTCGCCCGACGGGCGCTGGGTGGTGTTCCAGATGACCGAAACCGACGCCGCGACCTTCAAGCGGGCGACCGGACTGTGGCTGATCGACCGCAATGCAAAAGACACCGCACCTGTCCGCGTCGCCGACACCGCCGACAAGAATGAAACCGCCCCCGCCTTCCACCCCGACGGCAGCCTGTATTTCCTGTCCAACGCCTCGGGCAAAAGCCAGGTCTGGCGGGTCGATCCGCGGGGCAGCGGGCCTGCGACACAGGTCACCGATACCGCCGCCGATGTGTCGGGCTTCAAGATTTCGCCCGACGGCAAGCGTCTGCTCGCTTGGGGTGACATTGCGCGCGAATGCACTGATTTCGGTTGCAATGCTGAGGACAAGGGCGCCCTTCCCGGCCCCGGGACCGGCCGTTTGTACAAGAATGGCGTGGGTTTCGTGCGCCATTGGGATAGCTGGGAAACGCCCGGTACCTACAGCCGCCCGTTTGTCTTTGACCTGTCGGTAGGCAAGGCAACGAACGCGCGGCCGCTCGACCAGCGACTGCCGGGGGATTCGCCGTCGAAGCCATTTGGTGGCGGCGAGGAACTGGCGTGGAGCGCCGACAGCCGCGACGTGTTTTTCACCCTGCGCGTCGCCGACCGCGACGAGCCGACCTCGACCAATCTCGATATCTATCGCGCCGTTGTCGATGGGCTTTTCGCGCCGGTCAATCTGACCGCGGACAACACCGCCACCGATACCCTGCCCACCCCCTCTCCCGACGGCCAAACCCTGGCCTATGCAGCCATGGCGCGCCCGGGTTACGAAGCCGACCGGCAGGTGCTGATGCTGCGCGACCGCGCCACTGGCGAAACGCGCAAGCTGACTGACGCGTGGGACCGTTCGGTTGGTTCGATCGCGTGGGCGCCCGACGGAAAGTCGCTCTATGTCACCGCGCAGGATGTTCTCGACCATCCCGTCTTCCGCGTCGATGTGAAAACCGGCAAGGTCACCAAGCTCAAGGCCACGACCGAAGCCTATGAGGGCAATATCGGCGACGTCACCCCATTGCCCGGCGGCGCGCTGCTCTATTCGCGCAACAGCGTCGCGGTGCCGACCGACTTGTTCGTCCGCGATGCCAAGGGCAAGGTTACCCGCCTGACCGACGTCAACCGCGCCCAGCTGGCCGAATTCGATCCCGTCGATGCCAAACGCTTCAGCTTCAAGGGCGCCAATGGCGACACGGTGTGGGGCCAGATCGTCAAGACCGCCGATACCAAGGGCAAGATACCCGTCGCCTACCTCGTCCACGGCGGCCCGCAGTCGAGCTTTGGCAACAGCTGGTCGACGCGCTGGAACCCGCGGCTGTTCTCGGCTCCCGGCTATGCCGCGGTGACGATCGATTTCCACGGGTCGACCGGCTATGGGCAGGCGTTCACCGACAGCATCAATCGGGATTGGGGCGGCAAGCCGCTCGAAGACCTCAAGCTCGGTCTCGCCGCCGCCGGGGCGCAGGATGCGAACGTCGACACCGCCAACGCCTGCGCGCTCGGCGGCTCCTATGGCGGGTACATGATGAACTGGATCGCGGGCCGGTGGCCCGACGGCTTCAAATGCCTCGTCACCCATGCGGGCGTCTTCGACCTGCGCGCGATGGCGTTCGAGACCGAGGAGCTGTGGTTCGACGAATGGGATCATGGCGGCCCCTGGTGGCAGCGGACCGACCCGGAAAAATGGAATCCAGTGAACCATGTCGCCAAATGGAAGACCCCGACGCTGGTCATTCACGGCGAAAAGGACTTCCGCATTCCCTACAGCCAGAGCCTCGCAGTCTTCAACGCGCTCCAGCGGCAGGGGATAGAGGGCGAATTGCTGGTCTTCCCCGACGAAAACCACTGGATCTTAAAGGGCCAGAACAGCGTGCAATGGTATCAGACGGTGTTCGGGTGGATGGGCCGGCATTTGAAGAAATAGAGGCGCGATGACGGGGCTTTCCTAAACGCTCCATTGGCACTATCTTCATCGCTTGAGGAGACAGATGTGACCGTAAAGCCGAAGGTTCGCGCTAGCGATCTACCCACGAAAACCGTTCGTGGGCCTAACGGTCAAATTGTCCGACTAAAGGTGGTGCAATCTGAAAGCCCCACTTTGCCATATGATCTGCTTGCGGCATTTCGTTCGAATGTTCGGCGGATAACCGAGACCAGGCGAAAGACTGCGCGTGCCGCTGACGACGCCCCGGAAGCCTGAGCGTCCGGTTCTTTGGATAATTGCCGGTCCAAATGGCAGTGGCAAGAGTTCCCTATACAATCGATCTGACATCGAAGGTTGGGGTGGGTCGGTTTGGATAATTAACCCGGATCTGTTGACATCAAAGATCGTGGAAGAGGAAAGTCTGCCTCTTCAGGAAGCAAACCTCGCTGCCGTACAGCGGATCGAGACGTGGCTCGGCCGGTCCATCGACGTTTACCAGACGATCGGCGTCGAAACAGTACTATCGTCGGACAAATATCGGAGCCTAATTGCAAAGGCGCATAAGCGCGGCTTTGAGGTCCGGATGCTCTATGTCGTCCTGCGAAGCGCGGACTTGCAACTCGAACGGGTTAGAATCCGCGTTGCGGAGGGCGGCCATGACGTGCCGCGCGACAAGGTCATCGACCGGCGCCGTCGTTCATTCGAGCAATTGGCCTGGTTCCATGACAATGTGGACAAATGCTATATCTATGACAATTCAACCGGCGAGCCCCAGCTCGCCGCCGAGAAATCGAAACAGAGCCTTGTCCTTTGGTCAAAATTGCCACCGGACATGATGCAAATACTGCGCGACAATGGCGTATCGCTGGTCGATGCAGCGAATATAATGGACAATTGAAGCACCCCCTTGCCGCGCCGCACCATGGCTGGCAAAGGCGCGGCGCTATGCCGATGGAAAAAACGTTCGATCCCGCCGCTATCGAGGCGAAATGGACCCATGAGTGGGAAAGCCGCGGGCTGTTTCGCCCGCATCGCCCCGACGCGACGCCGTTCACGATCGTCAACCCGCCGCCGAACGTCACGGGCGCGCTGCACATCGGCCATGCGCTCGACAACACGCTGCAGGACGTGCTCGTCCGCTACGAGCGGCTGCGCGGCAAGGATGCGCTGTGGGTCGTCGGCATGGACCATGCGGGCATCGCGACGCAGATGGTCGTCGAGCGTCAGCTCGAAGAGCGACAGGACAAGCGCACCAATTACACGCGCGAAGAGTTCGTCGAGAAGGTGTGGCAGTGGAAGGCGGAAAGCGGCGGCCAGATCACCGGCCAGCTCCGCCGCCTCGGCTGTTCGATGGATTGGAGCCGCGAGCAGTTCACGATGGACCCGCATTTCACCAAGGCCGTGGTCAAGGTGTTCGTCGACCTTCACAAGAAGGGCCTGATCTACCGCGACAAGCGCCTGGTGAACTGGGACCCCAAGCTCAAGACCGCCATTTCGGACCTCGAGGTCGAGACGCACGAGGTGCAGGGCGGCTTCTGGCACTTCAAATATCCGCTCGCCGACGGCGTGAAACTCGACGACGGGCGTGGGTTTATCGAGGTCGCGACGACGCGCCCCGAGACGATGCTCGCCGACATGGCGGTCGCGGTACATCCCGACGATGCGCGCTACAAGAGCGTGATCGGCAAGGATATCCTGCAGCCGATCACCGGGCGCCGCTTCAAGATCGTTGCCGACGAACATGCCGATCCCGAACTGGGCAGCGGCGCGGTGAAGATCACGCCGGGGCATGATTTCAATGACTTCGACGTCGGCAAGCGCGCGGGGTTCAAGCCAGCCGAGATGCTCAATATGCTCGACGGCGACGCGAACGTCATCCAGACCGCCGACGGGCTGATCCCTGCGGAATATCTGGGCCTCCACCGCTTCAAGCAGGGCGGCAAGGACGGCGCGCGCGAGCTGGTCGTGCAGCGGATGAAGGAGCTTGGCTTCCTCATTCCGCATATCGACAAGGACGGCGTCCAACATGATGCCGAGCCGCGCACGATACAAACTCCCTTTGGGGATCGCGGCGGCGTGGTGATCGAGCCGTGGCTGACCGACCAATGGTATGTCGACGCCGAAACGCTCGCGCAGCCGCCGATGCAGGCGGTGCGCGACGGGCGGATCAATATCGTCCCCAAGACATGGGAAAAGACCTTCTTCAACTGGATGGAGAATATCCAGCCGTGGTGCGTGTCGCGCCAGCTGTGGTGGGGGCACCGGATTCCGGCATGGTATGGGCCACTGATCGGCCAAGATGAGCAATCGCTGGCTGATGGCACTTTTGCATGGCTAGATGAAATTCCTGACTTGGATGACCCGATCCGGCGTGTTCGCGCAAACCCTGAAGTCTTCGTTGCTGAGACATTCGATGAAGCGCTTGCTCAGGCCGAGAAGCGCTATTCGGAAGTCGGCATAGATTTCACTTTGGAAAACGGTTTTAAACTGGTGGAAGTCGAAGGCTTCGACGAGGCCAGAGACGCGTTTGCAAACGGCGAGCTCGGCCTTTGGCGCGACCCCGACGTCCTCGACACCTGGTTCTCCTCAGCCCTTTGGCCCTTCGCCACCCTCGGCTGGCCCGAGGAAACTGACCTCGTCAAACGCCACTACCCCAATGACGTCCTGATCTCGGGCTTCGACATCCTGTTCTTCTGGGATGCGCGCATGGCGATGCAGGGGATGGAGTTCATGGGCGATGTGCCATGGAAGACGCTCTATCTCCACGGCCTCGTCCGCGCGCCCGACGGGGCGAAGATGTCGAAGTCGAAGGGCAATGTGGTCGATCCGCTCGGGTTGATCGACCAATATGGCGCCGACGCGCTGCGCTTCTTCATGTCGGCAATGGAAAGTCAGGGCCGCGACATCAAGATGGATGACGCGCGCCTCGTGGGTTACCGCAACTTCGCCACCAAGCTGTGGAACGCCGCGCGCTTCTGCGAAGCCAATGGCATTTCGGCCTCGACGACCCTTGAAGCCCCCGCCGCGACGCTGCCGGTCAACCGCTGGATCATCGGCGAGGTCGCCGCGACCGTCGCCGCGATGGAAACCGCCTTCGCTGCGTACCGCTTCGACGAGGCCGCGAACGCGATCTACAGCTTCGCGTGGGACCGCTTCTGCGACTGGTATCTTGAGCTGATCAAGCCCGTATTGAGCCCGGGGACAGACCCCAATTCCGTTCGTGCTGAGCTTGTCGAAGCACCGTCCTTCCCTGCAAGCAGCGATGAAGAAAAGAACGGCCCTTCGACAAGCTCAGGGCAAACGGAGATAGAGGAAACCAAAGCCGTCGCGGGCTGGGTGCTCGACCAGATTCTGGTTATGCTGCACCCCTTCATGCCCTTCATCACCGAAGAGTTGTGGACGGGGCTGGGCGACCGAGCCGACGATCCACTGATCACCGCCAAATGGCCCGAACCGGAAGTTGAACGCGATGCGCAAGCAAGCGCGGACATAGAATGGTTGATCGAACTGGTGAGTAACGTCCGAAGCTCGCGCGCCTCGGTGGGCGTGCCGCCAAGCGCAAAAACGGACATCTGGGTTCTGTCGGAAAAACAGCTCGCATCGGGTACAACCGTTTCGACCACGCCCGACAATCTACTGCTTGAACGATTTAGACGTAATCGCGCTGCGGTCGCTCGTCTTGCTCGACTGGAGCACGTGACCTTTTTTAACACCGGAACGCAGTTCAACCTTGCAACGGGCGAACAGCTAGATCGAACGACCTCAGGCATCGATATCAACAAACCGGGCATTCAGGTGGTTTCGGGGTTCGAGACCTACATGCTCCCCCTCGAAGGCGTCATCGACATCGCCGCCGAACGCGACCGCCTGACCAAGGCGCTCGCCGCCGCGGTCAAGGAACGCGATGGCCTCGCGGGCCGCCTGAACAACCCGTCGTTCGTCGAACGCGCCAAGCCCGAAGCGGTCGAAAAAGCTCGCGCCGATCATGCCGCAAAGGAAGCCGAGGCCGACCGCCTGACCGCCGCGCTGGCAAGGCTGGGGTGAGCGAACACGCCAAATCCTCCCCGCTCGCGGGGAGGTGGCAGCCGGAACGGCTGACGGAGGGCGTTGGCGTCCTTGCGCGACGTCGCGCCAGGCCGCGACCCCCCTCCACCACCCTTCGGGCGGTCCCCCTCCCCGTTCCGGGGAGGATCGTTTGAGCGAACCCATCACCCCCACCCCGGTCGCCGTCGCCAGCGATCCCGCCTCGGCGCCAGTCCCCCCGCGCCAGACCGCGCGCGGCGGGATGGACCTGACCAGCGGGCCGATCGCGAAGACGCTGATTCTCTTCGCCCTCCCGACGCTCGCCTCGAACGTCCTTCAGACGCTATCCGGGTCGGTGAATTCGATCTGGGTCGGGCAGTTCCTCGGCAACAGCGCGCTCGCCGCAACCGCCAACGCCAACATCATCATGTTCCTGATGTTCGCGACCTTTTTCGGGTTCGGCATGGCGGCGACGGTGCTGATCGGGCAAGCGATCGGGCGCGGCGACATCGATGCGGCGCGGCGCGCAGCAGGCGGTGCGATCGGCCTTGCCGCGCTGTTCGCAATCGTCATCGCGGTCGTCGGCTGGTTCACCTCCGACGCGATCCTGCGCCTGCTCGAAACCCCGCCCGAAGCCTTTGCGCTGGCGCATGATTATCTGCGCGTCACCTTTGTCGCGATCCCCGCCAGCATGATTTCGGTGACGCTGATGATGGCGTCGCGCGGCGCCGGGGATGCCGTGACCCCGCTGCGCTTCATGGTGCTCACCGTCGTCATCGACATCGTCCTGAACCCGGTGCTGATCCTTGGCCTCGGCCCCATCCCGCGCCTCGGCATCACGGGCAGCGCGCTGGCGACCGCGCTCGCTGGGACGATCAGCCTGATCGGTATGGTCCTCTGGTTCTATGTCAAGGACCACCCGCTCCGCCTGCGCGGCCGCGAACTCGCTTATCTGCTGCCCAACTGGCGCGAACTCAGCTTCATCATCGCCCGCGGGCTACCGATGGGGGCGCAAATGCTCGTGATTTCGGGCGCCGGCCTCGTGATGGTCGGGCTCGTCAACCGCGAGGGGCTGGTCACCGCCGCCGCCTATGGCGCGACCCTCCAGCTCTGGAACTATGTCCAGATGCCTGCGCTCGCGGTCGGCGCCGCGGTCAGTGCGATGGTCGCGCAGAATATCGGCGCCAAACGCTGGGATCGCGTATCGACGGTCACCAACAGCGGCATCACCGTCAACCTGGCGATGACCGGCGTCCTGATCGCGCTGCTGCTCGTTTTCGATCGCGCGGCGCTCACGCTGTTCCTCGGCCGCGAAAGCCCCGCAATCGATGTCGCGCGCCATATCCAGATGATTGCGACCTGGGGTTTCCTGCCCTTCGGCACCACCATCGTGCTGATTGGCACCTTGCGCGCCAACGGCTCGGTTGTCCCGCCGCTGATCATCCTGTTTCTATCGGCGTTCCCGATCCGCTTCGGCCTCTATTATCTGACCTATCCCCGGCTGGGCGGCGACGCGATCTGGTGGAGCTTTCTGGTTTCCATGCTCGCGTCGATGACGATGGCGTGGATTATCTACCGGCGCGGCGGCTGGCGGCGCGAGCTGCCGCAACCGGGCGCAAGCTGACCCAGCGACTTTCGACCAAAGCGCGCACACCTTCGACTGGCGACCCGGCGCATGCTATGCTTGCTGCCGGTTTTGACGCTAAAGCTGGCGCAATGAACATGACCCTTCGCAAAGACGCGCTGCGTGACCAGCGGGCAAAGATGTTGGCAGCAGCGCCCGACTGGCGTGCCTCCGACGCGCGCGTCAATCCGCGCGTCGCGATCGGATCGATCATCGCGATGTGGCTGCTGTATTTCCTGATCACCACCGGGCTCGGCCTGCTCACCGGCGTGCCCGATCAATGGCCGTCGGCAGCACGGCGCGGCCTCGTCGTTGTGGCCGGCATCTTGTGTACTTTCGTGCTGTACCAATTGCTCCAGCGCGCCCAGCCGCAAAGTTTTGGCGCGCGCCTTGCGGCGGCGCTCGGCGCCGCGGTGCCGCTGGTCATCATCTATGCCTCGGTCAACCTGCTGGTGTTCTATTACTGGTTCCCGGTCGCCGAAGCCGCCAAGATTATCGAAGAAATGCAGGCAAAATTCCCCGGCGCTTGGGAAACGGTGCTAATCCTCGACAGCTCGATCCGATGGTATTTCTTTTTCGCGGTATGGGCGGCGCTCTACGTCGCCTTCGGTTATGCCAGCGAAATGCAGGCCGTCGAGCGCCGCGCCAATCATTTCCGACTGGAAGCCAAGAACGCCCAGCTGCGCGCGCTGCATTATCAGGTCAACCCGCACTTCCTGTTCAACACGCTCAATTCGCTGTCGGCGCTGGTGATGCGCGGCTCGAAAAGCGAGGCCGAGACGATGATCATGAACCTGTCGTCGTTCCTGCGCTCCAGCCTGGCGATCGATCCCGAACAGCTGGTCAGCCTTGAAGAGGAGATCGCGCTGCAACGCCTGTATCTCGATATCGAACAGACGCGCTTTCCCGACCGGTTACAGGTCGAGGTGACGATGCCGGACGAGCTGAAAAACGCCTGCGTCCCGGTGCTGATCCTGCAACCGATCATCGAAAATGCGATCAAATATGGCGTGGCGCCGACGAAGGGGAAGATTGCGATCCGCCTGCACGCCAGCGCCGAATATGGGTTGCTCGTGCTGCGGATCGACAACGATATCGATCCCAAGGCGCCGACCCCCGCGTCGGGAACCGGCCTCGGCCTCGGCAATGTCCGCGAACGACTGCTAACCCGTTACGGCCCGACCGCAGGGTGCAAATGGGGACCGTCCGACGATGGCGGCTTTGTCGTGTCCCTGTGGCTGCCGTTATCGCGAGAGGCATCCTGTCCATGATTCAAACGCTCCGCACCCTGATCGTCGACGACGAACCGCTCGCCATCGAGCGTCTGCAGATATTGACCGGGCAACAGGACGGCGTGTCCCTGGTCGGCACCGCCAGCGACGGCGCCTCGGCGCTGCGTATGGTCGATGCACTCGCGCCCGACCTGGTGCTGTGTGACATCGCGATGCCGGACCTCAACGGGCTGGAGGTCGCCGCAGCGATCGACCGGCTCGACAATCCGCCCGCGGTGATCTTTGTCACCGCCTTCGATCAATATGCGGTCGCCGCTTTCGACGTCGCCGCGGTCGATTATCTGCTCAAACCGGTGTCGCCCGATCGTCTGGCGCGGGCGCTGTCGCGGGTACGCGAATGGCGCGCGGCCGAACGCGTGCCAAGCCAGAAGAGCAAGTGGATCAGCGAATTCTGGGTCCAAAACCGCGGCGAAATGCTGCGCGTAGATGCCGGTCAAGTCGATCTGATCGAGGCCGAGCGCGACTATATGCGGCTGCACGTCGGCGCGCGCAGCTGGTTGATCCACCAGACGATCAAGTCGCTCGAGGCGCGGATGAATCCCGATCAGTTCATGCGGATCCACCGGTCGAAAATGGTGCGCCGTGAAGGGATCGTCGGACTGAAACATCATGGCGATGGCGCGTGGAGCGTCGATCTGGGCGAAGGCGGCATCCACCGGATCGGCCGTACCTACCTGCACGACGTCAAGGCGATCATGCACGCGTGAACGCAAAAAGGCGGCCATGCCGCTGGGCATGACCGCCTGTCGTTCGGTTCCGGCTTTGCGCCGGGCGCCGCGCGGTCAGGGCGCGGAAACGAGGATCGCCTTACCGCGATCGGCCATGCGAGTTCCGTCGCCGCCCAGCAGACCCGCCAGCTTCACACCGGCGTCGGCCATCGTTGCCGCTTCGCAATCCTGCGCCGCGCCGATCTGTTGCAGCGTCTGGCGATAATTGGGACGACTGTTGCAGACGACACGCACCGCCGACTTGACGCGGGCATTGAGCCGCTCGCGGCCTTCGACGCTCGCCAGGTTCAGGTCGTGATAGCGCACGACGACGGTCCGTCGTTCGCCTTCATCCTGTGCCGCGGCAGCCGCGGGGATGCTCAGGCCGATACACGCCAGCGGCGCGCTCAGCAGGATCAGAGAAAATTTCGCCATGGGGGGAGTCCTTTTTTGGGGGATGATGCGAGACACGAGGGCTCCGGACCGGGGAGACCAGGACCCCCGCATCCCGCAAGACCGTGATACCCCCTAGACGTCATCAAAATCGCGTTTGGATCGATCGGCGCAAATGATCGCTCGATTGACAGACGGATGGTCGTCATTCGCCGACGAATGGCCGACCGCATGGTAATTTCATGACGCCGCACTTGCATCGAGCGCCCCAACATGACCAAAATCTGTCATGTTCCGGAAACTATCTTTCGTTGCGAGTCGTCGGACCGGCAAGCGGCTGTTCCGTTGGTCGATCGTCGCGCTGATCGGCATCGTAGGCGGCGGGTTTCTGGGCGAGATGGTGGCCGCGCCGCTGGCCGGTCTGCGCGGCGGCGACACCGGCTCCTTTTCATCGCTCAGCGCCAATCCGAATGCGGCGGTGGTGGATAGCCAAAGCGGACTGCCGCTGCCCTGCCTGGACTGCCCCGACAGCTACGGCGTCGCCGCGAAATTGCGTAGCGAGCGCGAGCAACGGATGAGCGACGAGTTTCGCGAACTCGGCGCGGCCGCTGTCGACCCTCCATCGATGACCGACTTCGACGACGGGTATCGATATGGCGGACGCTTTCCGGATCCACCCCCGCCCGCGATGCGATTAGAAACCACGCCCGAGCCGTCAGGCCCGGGCGCGGCGGAGCGTGAATCACCGCTTATCGCGGAAACGGTCGATCCGCCGATACCGTAGCAAATCAGCGCGGCGCGGCGACGACCGGCTTGGCACATCGGGTCGTGTCCCCGGCCTTACATGCCGCCACATCGGCCTCCCACTTCATCCGCTCTTCGGCGGACATCGCCGCGACGCGCGCCTTTTCGGCTTCGTAAAGCGCAGTCTCTTCGGCAAACTCGCTCTGATCATGCGCGACCTGCTGCGCTGCCGCCGACACTTCCTGCTGATAGGTCACCGTTTCAGCCTTCGCGCGCGACGCCTGTTCGGCGTTCAGCCGCGCGGTGTTGGCGCGCTCCTCGGGCGTCGTGCCGTCCGCCAGCTTTTTCGTCGGCGCGGCGACCGGGGCTTCGGTCGGCGTCTGAAAGGCCGCGGCCTGCCCGGCACTCATCAGGGCCAGCGCAGCGGTGGCGCCCCACATCATTCTCGTCGTCGAACGGGTCATCAAAGCTCTCCTGCTATCACAGTCTCTGCGGCCCCAACGCTTTGGCCCGGTGCGGCGTTCCCCACATCGAATTGACCTCGCGGCGGGCAGACGCCATGTTGCCGCTTCACCCTGTCCGATCGGCCCGCCCTTTGCCAGCATCGTCGAAGCATCCGCTAAACCACGCCGTCTTTTTCACCCCGCTGGCGATCCTGCTGACGGCGGTGCTCCTCAGCCTTTGGCAGGGCGTCGCGGTGCTCGCCGCCGAAACCGCAATCAACGACTGGATCCTGCGCCATTTCTCGCCGCTGTTCGCCTGGGCCGGGCTGGCTTTCCTGGCCATCCTTGGCGCGATCGCGGTCTCGCCCCTCGGTGGGCGGATCATCGGTGGGCCGCAGGCAAAACCGATCCTCGGCCGCTGGCGCTGGTTCGCGGTGACGCTTTGCACCACGATTGCGACCGGCATCTTGTTCTGGGGCGCCGCCGAACCGCTGTTTCACCTCAACGATCCGCCCGCGATGCTCGGCCTCGCACCCGGCGGCGATGCCGCCGCGACCTTTGCGATGTCGACAATGTTCCTCCATTGGACGCTGACGCCGTATGCGATCTACACCGTCGCGGGCCTCGCCTTTGCGCTCGTCTATTACAACCGCCGCGAACCATTCAGCCTGTCATCGCTGTTCGTGCCGCTGCTCGGCCAGCGCGCGCATGGCCCGGTCGGTACCGGGATCGACATCGTCTGCCTCTATGCCCTTGTTGCCGGCATGGCGGCCTCGCTCGGCGCCGGCATTCTGGCGCTGGCGGGCGGAGTTGAGGGGATCGGCGGCTTCGTCGGCGGCACCGCGCTCCGCTGGACAATCGCGGCGGCGATCGTCGGCAGCTTCCTGATCTCCGCCGCGACCGGCCTGCAAAAGGGCATCGCCGGCCTGTCGGTACTCAACACCTGGATATTCTTCGTGATCATCGCCTTCGTGCTGATCGCCGGGCCAACCGCCGAGATGTTCGGGCTCTCCCTGCGTGGTGGCTCAGATTATTTCCGGACCTTCGTCCCGCGCAACCTCGGCCTCGACGTCGATACCGACTGGCACCGCCAATGGACGATCTTCAACTGGGCCAACTGGTTCGCCTGGGCGCCGGTGACCGCCCTGTTTCTCGGCCGCCTCGCCGTCGGCTACAGCGTCCGCGCCTTCATCCTCTATAATCTGATCCTGCCGTCGCTGTTCGGTGCAGTTTGGATGACCGCGATCGCAGGCGCGACGATCGCGCTCGACCAGCAAAGCGGTGCCAGCCTTTACGCCGTCCTGACCGCACAGGGTCCGGACCCGGTGCTATTCCGCCTGTTCAGCGCGCTCGGCGGCGGTCCCGGCGTCGCGGCGGTCGTGCTGTTCGCGATCTTCCTGTCCTACGTCGCGGGCGCCGACGCCAATGTCTCGGCGATGAGCGCGCTGTCGACGCGCGGCATTACCCCCGATGCGCCCGAAGCGCCACTGTGGGTGCAGGGCATGTGGGGCATCACCGTCGGGCTGGTGGCACTGGTGCTGGTAGCAAGCGGCGGCATCGACGGCATCCGCATGATGTCGGTGCTCGGCGGTTTTCCTGCCCTGTTCGTGATCATCGGCGCAGCCTTGTCGCTGATCGCGATGGCCGTACGGGGAAGGCATGACGCCGTCCCCGCCCCATCCTGAGAAAGGGGTCTCAGGACTACCAGATTTTGGTGCGTTCCTCGGGCTTCAGATAATATTTCGCACCTGCCTGAACGCCGAACGCCTTGTACCACGCATCGACGTTGCGTACCGGGCCGATGATGCGCCAGCGCGCCGGGCTGTGCGGATCGCTCGCCACCTGCTGCTTGACCGCATCCTCGCGCTGCTTGGTCCGCCACGCCTGCGCGAACGCCAGGAAAAAGCGCTGGTCGCCGGTCAGCCCGTCGATCACCGGCGCGGGCTTGCCGCCCAGCGAGCGCTGATAGGCATCATAGGCCACCTCGAGCCCAGCCAGATCGGCGATATTCTCCCCCATCGTCAGGTCGGGATTGATGAACGACCCCGGCGCCGCTTCATAGGTCGCATATTGCGCCCCGAAGGCCTTCGCCTGCGCGTCGAAGCGTGCGGCATCCTCGGCCGTCCACCAGTCGCGCACCGCGCCCTCGGCATCGATCTTGCGGCCCTGATCGTCAAAGCCGTGCGTGATTTCGTGGCCGATCACCGCACCGATTGCGCCATAATTGACCGCGTCATCGACGCTTTCGCTGAAATAGGGTGCCTGGAGGATGCCCGCCGGGAACACAATCTTGTTCTCCAGCCCGCCGTTATAGGCGTTCACTTCCTGCGGGTTCATCGCCCATTTCTTGCGATCGACGGGCTTGTTGAGATCGCCGAGCGCATAGGCATATTCGAACGCCGAACTGCGCTTCACATTGCCGTAAAGGTCGGTCGGATCGATCTTGAGCGCTGAATAATCGCGCCATTTGTCGGGGTAGCCGACCATCACGTCCATCTTTGCGAGCTTCGCCAGCGCCGCGTCCTTGGTCGCGGGTGCCATCCAGCTGTTGGCGCGGATGCGGTCGCCCATCGCCAGTTTCAGATTGGCGACCAGCACCTCCATCTTCGCCTTGGCGCTCGCCGGAAAATATTGCGCCGAATAGGTTTCGCCGACCAGCTCGCCCAGGCTGCCATCGACCAGCGTCAGCCCGCGCTTCCAGCGCGGTCGCAATTCGGACACCCCGCTCAGTGCCTTCGTATATTCGAACCGGCTGTCGACGAACGGCTTTGACAGATAGGGCGCGGCATTGTCGGCGACGTGAAACTGCTGCCACAGCTTGATCGTGTCGAGCGGCGTCGTGGCATAAAGCGCCGCAATGTCACGCACCGCGGTTTTTTCGTTCACGATAATGCGCTTTTGCGGCGCAATCCCGGCGCCCGCGAACCACGCAGCCCAGTCAAGCCCCGGCGCATAAGCCGCGAGTTCGTCCGACGACATCGGGTTGTTTATCTTGCCAATGTCGCGGCGGTCGGCGATCGCCCAGCTGACTTTCGCAATCTCGGTTTCGAACGCCAGTACCGCGTCGGCGGCTTTTTCGGGGTCGGCGTTGCCGACCATTTTCATCGTCCGCGCGATGTAGGCGCGGTACGCCTCGCGCTGTGGCTTGAACCCATCGGTCAGATAATAGTCGCGTTCGGGCAGGCCAAGCCCTGCCTGCCCCAGCCAAAGCACATTGACCGTCGGGTCGGCTGTGTCGGCATAGGGACCGCCGCTGACGATCGTGGCGCCGAAGGTTCCCTGCGTGCCGCCCATGAAACGTCCCATGGCGGCCTTGTCCTTGATCGCTGCGACGGCAGCGATGTCGGCAAGCAAAGGCTTGGCGCCCAGCGCTTCGACCCGCACCTCGTCCATGAAACTTTGGTATAGACCGCCGACCTGACTGGTCGCCGGCGCCCCCGCGACGACCGCCCGCAGCTGGCGCTGGGTCAGGTTGTAAACGTCGTAATCGACCCCCGCAGACGCCTGATCCGACGGAATCTCGGTGCGCGCGAACCAGCCGCCATTGGCATATTTGTCGAAATCGTCGCCGGGTGTCACCGACGTGTCGCGCGCGCCCAGATCGACGCCCCAGGTGCCGAAGGTCAGCGCTTTCAGCGATTCCGCGTCGCCCGCGCCTTCCTCGCTGCCGGCGGCGTGCAGCGACGCGGTCGCTGCTGTGTCTTGCGCCAACGTCGGCGTCGCGGCCAGCGCAATTACGATCGCAAGGCCAGCGGCCCCGCCCAGATATCTGATCATCCCCCAGTCTCCTCATGTCCCCGCGTCGCCCGAAACCGGACGACGGCCATGCTGCGACTGTCTGCCTGCGCCGCTACCGGGTCAAGCGAGCGGAATGACGCTGGTCGAACCCTTGATGATGTTGGTGGAAAGTCCCCGCATTGCGGGCCGTGTCCGCGCACCCTATCTAGGAACGAATGCCGGGCCGAAACGCCCCCTTGCACCAAAAGAACAAATCTGGAACACACCTCTCCCATGAGTCTTACCCACATTTCCGTGCGCGGCGCGCGCGAACATAATCTTAAGGGCGTCAACGTCGATCTGCCGCGCGACGCCCTCGTCGTCATCACCGGCCTGTCCGGCAGCGGCAAATCGAGCCTCGCGTTCGACACCATCTATGCCGAGGGGCAGCGGCGCTATGTCGAGAGCCTGTCGGCCTATGCGCGCCAGTTCCTCGAGATGATGCAGAAGCCCGATGTCGAGCATATCGACGGCTTGTCGCCGGCGATCAGCATCGAGCAGAAGACGACCAGCCGCAACCCGCGCTCGACCGTCGCGACGGTGACCGAAATCTACGATTACATGCGACTGCTGTGGGCGCGCGTCGGCATTCCTTATTCGCCGGCCACCGGCGAGCCGATCAGCGCGCAGACGGTCAGCCAGATGGTCGACCGCGTGATGGAACTGCCCGAGGGGACGCGCGCCTATCTGCTCGCCCCCGTCGTGCGCGGCCGCAAGGGCGAGTATAAGAAGGAACTCGCGCAGTGGCAGAAGGACGGCTTCACGCGCGTCCGCATCGACGGCGAATTCCATGAGATCGGCGAGGCGCCGGCGCTCGACAAGAAATACAAGCATGACATCGAGGTCGTCGTCGACCGTATCGCGGTGCGCGACGGGCTGGGCACAAGGCTCGCCGACAGTTTCGAGACCGCGCTGAAACTCGCCGAGGGGCTGGCCTATGTCGACCTTGCCGACGGCCCGGTGCCGGGCCGCGAGGAGGAAGACACCGGCGGCGCGATGAAGGGCGCGGGCATCCCCGCCAATCGGCTGATCTTTTCGGAGAAATTCGCCTGCCCGGTCAGCGGCTTCACGATCGCAGAGATCGAACCGCGCCTGTTCAGTTTCAACGCGCCGCAGGGCGCGTGCCCGGCGTGCGACGGGCTCGGCGAGCGGCAGGAGTTCGACCCCGACCTCGTCGTCCCCAACCATGCGCTGAGCCTGAAAAAGGGCGCGATCGTGCCGTGGGCGAAATCGAACCCGCCCTCGCCTTATTATATGCAGGTGCTCGAAAGCCTGGGCAAAGCCTATGGCTTCGAGCTGACCACCCCGTGGCAGGATCTGCCCGGCGAGGTGCAGCTGATCATCCTCTATGGCAGCGGCGGCAAACCCGTCGAGCTGACCTTCAAAGACGGGCGACGCAGCTATACGACGCACAAGGCGTTCGAGGGCGTCATCGGCAACCTCAACCGCCGCCTGCTGTCGACCGAAAGCGCGTGGATGCGCGAGGAGCTGAGCAAGTATCAGACCCCGCAGCCGTGCGAGACGTGCCACGGCGCGCGGCTGCGCCCCGAGCCGCTGGCGGTGAAGATCGCGGGCGAGGACATCAGCATGTCGGCGCAGCGCAGCGTCGCCGATGCGCTGGCGTGGTTCGGGACGCTCGAGGACAAGCTGAACGATACGCAGCGCCAGATCGCACGCGCGATCCTGAAAGAGATCAACGAGCGGCTCGGCTTCCTCAACAATGTCGGGCTCGACTATCTCAACCTCAACCGCACCAGCGGGACGCTGAGCGGCGGCGAGAGCCAGCGTATCCGCCTCGCCAGCCAGATCGGCTCGGGCCTGTCGGGGGTGCTCTACGTCCTCGACGAACCGAGCATCGGCCTCCACCAGCGCGACAACGACCGGCTGCTCGCGACGCTGAAGCGCCTCCGCGACCTTGGCAACACGGTGATCGTCGTCGAGCATGACGAGGATGCGATCCGCCATGCCGACTATGTCGTCGACATGGGCCCCGGCGCAGGGCTGCACGGCGGCGAGATCGTCGCAGAGGGGACGCTCGAGGAGGTGCTGCAAAGCGACAAGAGCCTGACCGCGGCCTATCTGAACGGCACCAAGCGCATCGAAATCCCCAAGCACCGCCGCAAGGGCAATGGTTTCGACCTGGTGCTGAAGGGCGCGCGCGCGAACAATCTCAACAATGTCACCGCGAAGATCCCGCTCGGCACCTTCACCTGCGTCACCGGCCTGTCGGGCAGCGGCAAGTCGAGCCTGATCATCGACACGCTCTATGCCAGCGCGGCGCGCGTCCTCAACGGCGCGCGCATGGTCGCGGGGCCGCACGACAGCCTGAAGGGGCTGGAACATTGCGACAAGGTGATCGACATCGACCAGTCGCCGATCGGCCGCACCCCGCGTTCGAACCCCGCGACATATACCGGCGCCTTCACGATCATCCGCGACTGGTTCGCGGGCCTGCCCGAAAGCCAGGCGCGCGGGTATAAGCCGGGGCGGTTCAGCTTCAACGTCAAGGGCGGGCGGTGCGAGACGTGCACCGGCGACGGGCTGATCAAGATCGAGATGCACTTCCTGCCCGACGTCTATGTGACGTGCGAGACGTGCCACGGCAAACGCTACAACCGCGAAACGCTGGAGGTGAAGTTCAAGGGCCACAGCATCGCCGACGTGCTCGACATGACGGTCGAGGATGCGACCGAATTCTTCAAGGCGGTGCCGTCGATCCGCGAGAAGATGGCGATGCTGGTCCGCGTTGGCCTCGGCTATATCAAGGTCGGGCAGCAGGCGACGACGCTGTCGGGGGGCGAGGCGCAGCGGGTAAAGCTGGCCAAGGAGCTATCGCGCCGCTCGACCGGGCAGACGCTGTATATCCTCGACGAGCCGACTACCGGGCTGCATTTCGAGGATGTCCGCAAATTGCTCGAAGTGCTGCAGGCGCTGGTCGACCAGGGCAACAGCGTGATCGTGATCGAGCATAACCTGGATGTCATCAAGACCGCCGACTATATCCTCGACCTCGGCCCCGAAGGCGGGGTCAAGGGCGGCGAGATCGTCGCGGCGGGGACGCCCGAGCAGGTGGTGAAGGAACCGCGGAGCTATACCGGGCAGTATCTGGCGCCTTTGTTGAAATAGAGCGTCAGCCTCCGTTTCGTCCTAACGCCACCCCGTCATTTCCGTTCGTGTCGAGCGAAGTCGAGACACGCCGAGTTCGCGCTCGACTTCACGTGTCTCGACTTCGCTCGACACGAACGGGTTTGGGGTGAGCCCCCTATCGCTAACGCCACACCGCCGACAGCGGGTAGAGCGCGATCAGCCAGATCAGGCAGGCGAGCACCACGCGACGGTCCTTCGCCGCGATCGCGAGCAGCGCGACGGGGAAGAAGCTGTACGCGATGATGAAGGTGCGCAGGCTGGTCGGGGCGGGCATGCCGTCGAGCCAGGCGACGGCGCCCAGCAGTGCGGCATTGCACAGGAACACCCCGCCGATCACCTGGCGCCGGTGCTTGTCGAAATGCGCGTTGAGGTCGTCCCAGCCCTCGGGATCGTCGGGGAACACCAGCGACGCCGCGACATAATAGAGCGCGGTGACGACGAAGCCGCCGAACAGCACCGGCCAGCTGAGCGGCAGCAGGTCGCGCACGGCCCAGCCGTACATCCAGAAGGTGACGACGTCGCACGACACGAACAGCCCGAGCAGCGCGGTCGGCCAGCCGATGCGGACGCGGTGCGACGCCTTGAGCGCGCGCGCCAGCCCGCCCAGCCCCTCGGCCAGCGCGAGACCGAGGATCAGCCCGAACAGCGAAAAGATGAATTCGAACCCGCTCATAATCCCCCGCTGCGCCGCGCGTCGCCGCCCATGACCCCGCGCCCGCCGGATTACCGCAGCACGGCGGGCGGGCGGGCGCGGAAGTTGTCAAACTTGTCACTCCCTTCGCGCGCGAGAAAATCCGCCTTCCACCGCGGCGCCCCCGGGCGCGGCCCCCATGGTCGATGACGCTGGCACAGCGAGAAAAAGTAGGAAAGCGGTTATTCGCCTCCATCGTCACCCGGCCCACCCCTTCCCTCGCTCGTTACCCCGGGCTCGATCCGGGGTCCCGCTTTGTGCCGCCATTAGAAAGAGAAGGGGTCTCACGCGAAGGCGCAAAGGCGCGAAGAAGGGAGAGAGAAAGAGATTTCTCACACAAAGACACAAAGAGGGCGGCGCGAATAGCGCCGTCACATGGTGATCCGGGGTTGCCGGTTTTGTTGCTGGACTTCGTCCGGCCATATTATGACACGCCGATTAGGCCCGCTGACGACGCCGGACCAAACTGCCCCCTTTGTGTCTTTGTGTGAAACCCTCTTCCTTCCTTCTTCGCGCCTTTGCGCCTTTGCGCCTTTGCGTGAGACCCCTTTACCCCACCACCCGCGTCGTCACATCTTCGGCCGAGAAGATCCGCATTACCGGCGGCTGCGGCGAGAGGGCGCGCATTTCGGTGACGAAGGCGCCCGACGCGGGGACCGCGAAATGGGCGCGCACCGCGGCCATATCCGTCCACTCCTCGACAAAGACGAGGCGGTCGGGCTGTTCGACATCGACATGGCAGTTGTGCGCCAGACACCCAGCCTCGCCGCGCGACCGCGCGCTATGCTCGGCGCCGAGCGCAATCATGCGCTCGCGATGCTCGGGGGTCAGGATGACGTGGCCGGTGATGAGGATCATTTCTTCATCTGCCTAATAATCTTACTCGCCAACTTTCGTACAGGTTTAGCAAGGTCCTTGCGTAATATCCGTGCTTCTGGGCTATTTTTCAACGATCTCGAGAACTGCGTAACACAGCCCGACTTTCTGATCTACGAGCACCTCCGGCAAGGATTTGACCCGTCCGAACTTCGGCGTGGCTAATATAGGTTCAACGCCGCCACATTTTTCTCCAAATTTCGCGATATACAAATTTACAGCCTTAATCCAAATTTTTTCTTCAATTGGATCTTCAAGTGTTACTAGTTTAGGTCCCAAATTTTCAACTGAAAAAACGTACTCTTCCGGAAAATTTGCAGACGCAAGTTTCTTTTTAATCTCTTTTCCACCCGAATCATTGTCGATAAAATAGCAAACTCCCGAACTTTGCCTATCTATCATACTAAGCCCTTTCGGGCTCCAATTTGAAAGTCCACTAACGATCTGAAATTCTATCTCTGAAACGCCTAGAGCTTCACGAAAGATTCTTGGAAACAAGAGAATTTCAGTAGGCCCTTCGCATATCAAAGCGAATCGTGTCGGAAAAAATGCAAGGGTCGAGGCACCCATGCCGAATATAAGCGGCTTGAAACCAGACGCTCCGTCAACAGCCCAAATTTATTGATTACTTTGCTATTTTTTGGATTGTCTTTGTCCCATTGGATCATTCGGACGCCAGAGCCTAGGTCGCTGGGGAGACTGCCGACGGAATGGGTCGTATATATGACTCGGTCAATTCCAGATTCTTTTTGAAGAATATTGACCAAATCAGCCTGTGCGTTGTAATGTAAGTGATGCTCCAGTTCATCGAGAATCAGCGTTGCGCCTTTTGCTTGACGTGAAAGAATGTAAATCTACAGAGCGATAAACTGTTTGTATCCGTCGCTTCTCTCGCCAAAATTAGAAAACTGATTCTCAGTTTTGAAAAGATTTGTATTTCTTACGACCAAATTTAACTTATATCCGTCCAGTTCGAAGCATAATGTAGCATCAGATTGCGACCAGTGAGATCGCGCGATTTCAGATAGTCGTTCATTAGCGGCGAATATCAAACCTTCCTTAGCGGCTCTATTACCCTGAGCGATGACTGATTTGAGTAGGTCTATGTCTAATTCGGCGAGCGCGACAAGCTCTGCCAGTGGGACGGACGGCGCGGTCGCTTTTTGAGGATCTTCATGCTTATACCTATTCAAATCATACGGTATCTTTAGATCTCTATACTCTTGGCCAAAATTTAGAATTTTTGGGATTTTTTTGGATAGAATACCGACTGCCTCCACATGAGGATCATGGGTCTTTTCGTGAGCCACCATTTTCGAGATATCTTTTAGAAAATTCTCGACCTCACTTGATCCCGACTTTAAAGATCCAAATGCAGCGACAGTCTCATCAAGTTCATTTAAAACTGTTTCTGAGATTTTGTCCTGATCTGTCGGATCCACATCTTTTAACGTATATCTGATTTTTTCTAGAAGCTCCTTCGCTTCCGCCCTACGCTCATCTTTAAACTTTAATACAAATTATTCGTATTTTTTTGTCTTAACTATTTTAATTATCTTTAACAAAGAATCTCTATTTCTCTGCGGCAGAGGGTAAACACGGTATCGAATAATACCGTCTTTCTTTTTGACGGCGAAGAGCCATGAATGTATTTTTATAGATGCTGCGCTGCACTCTTCTTTACTTAAAAAGTACGCCATTTCGATGCGAGTAGTCGCCGAACTCATGGAAGAGCAATCGCGATCGTCGATTGGGCCATCATGACCCATATACTCTAGCGCATTCAAAAAACTGGTTTTGCCAGCTTCGTTTGGCCCGACGATTGCAGTCAATTTCGTTTGAATTTGAACCGTCTGCGATTCCTCAAATCGACGAAAGCCTTCAATGATTACATGTTGAAGTTGCACGACCACCCCCGCTTGCGTTTCAAATCGCTGAAAGCCACTAAGCACCTGATCGTGAAATCGGCAAGGGCCTGCCTAGGTTTGGCAAGTTCGACTTTCCAATCAAGCTCCATGACACTTCCATGACAATCCCTGTCACAAACACGTCACACAACTCCCCCAAATGGCGCTCAGCGAGTCGCCGCGGGGGTGGTGGCTTGGTTCGGTAACGACCCCCATCAACAGGATTTTCCATGGCTCAGAAATTCGCGCCCCGCACCCTTGGCGTCGTTGGCGCCGCCGTGTGCGCGCTGGCGCTTTCCGCCTGTCAGGATCAGGCTTCGTCGGGTGGCGGCGCGCGCGATTATATCAGCGCGGTCGGTTCGTCGACGGTCTATCCCTTTGCCACCGCGGTCGGTGAGAAGTTCGCCGAAGCGACGGGCAACAAGACGCCGAAGATCGACAGCACCGGCACCGGCGGCGGCTTTGAACGTTTCTGCGCCGGCGTCGGCGGCGAAACCCCCGACATCGCCAACGCATCGCGCCGGATCAAGAAGAAGGAGTTCGACACCTGCGTCGCCAATGGCGTCAAGGACATCGTCGAAGTCCAGATCGGCATCGACGGCATCGCGCTGGGCGAAGCGACGCGCGGCCCGGGCTTCGAGCTGACCGAAGAGGATGTGTACAAGGCGCTGGCGGCGAACCCCTATGGCAAGCCCAATACCGCCAAGACGTGGAAGGACGTCAACCCGGCGCTGCCCGCGGTGGCGATTTCGGTGTTCGGGCCGCCGTCGACCAGCGGTACCTATGACGCGTTCAAGGAGCTGATCCTGGGCCGCGGCTGCGACGCGAACCCCGAGATGAAGGCGCTGAAGGACAGCGACAAGGACAAGCATGAGGCGGTGTGCACCGCGCTGCGCGGCGCGCCCTTCTATGTCGAGCAGGGCGAGAATGATAACCTAATCATCTCGAAGCTCGACAAGAACCCGACCAGCCTGGGCATCTTCGGCTTTTCGTATCTCGATGCGAACAAGGACAAGATCAAGGCGGTGCCGGTGCAGGGCGTCGCGCCCAGCTATGCCGCGATCGCCGACGGCAGCTATCCGGGTTCGCGCCCGCTGTTCATCTATATCAAGAAGGCGCATGTCGGCGTCATTCCGGGGCTGGCCGAGTTCGTCGCCGAGTTCCTGAAGGGCGCGGGCGACGGCGGCTATCTGAACGCCAAGGGGCTGATCGTGTCGCCCGCCGCGATCGCGGCGACCGCGGCGGCGAACGGCACCAGCATGACCCCGCTGAACGGCGCCGAGCTGAAGTAAGTTTCCCCCCGCTGGCGACCGGGGCGGGTTTCGGCCTGCCCCGGTCGCCGGTTTTTTTGGACCCGCCTACCCCCGTTTGTGTCGAGCGAAGTCGAGACACGCGAGCGCTGCGCCAAACGTATCTCGACTTCGCTCGATACGAACGGAAACGGGGCGCTCGAAACGGGGCGCTCGATGCAAAACGAAAAGCTGGGAATCACTGAAACGTGACCTTTAACGCCGCCGCCCTGTTGCTCCTGATCGCGGGTCTCGCGCTGATCGGCTGGATTGCCGGTCGGCAGCGGTCGAACCTGCTCGCGGGGCGCGCGGGGGCGAAGCTGCATTCGCGGCCGCAATATCATGGCTGGTATGTCGCGCTGTGGCTGTTCGTCCCCGCGGCGCTGTTCCTGGCGGTGTGGTCGTCGGTTTCGCCGGGGCTGATCACCAACGAGGTTTTGGCCGACGAGGCGGCGCAGTCGCTGCCGTCGTTCGGGTTCGAACGCGGGGCGATATTGTCCGATGCGCGCAACGTGGCGCTGGGCAAGCAGGACGCGGTGCGGCTGCCCGCCGCGGCGCCGCTGGTCCAGCCCTATGCCGATGCGGCGCATAAATATGCGTGGATCGGCATCGCGGCGATGCTGGCGCTGGCGCTGGCGGGCGGGCTCTACGCCTTTACCCGCATCAAGCCCGATTTCCGCGCCCGGACGCGGGTCGAGCGGATCGTGATGGCGGTGCTGCTGCTCGCCTCGCTCGTCGCGATTTTGACGACCTTCGGCATCGTGCTGTCGCTCTTGTTCGAATCGATCCGTTTCTTTCAGCTGGTGTCGCCGCTCGAGCTGTTGTTCGGCACCAATTGGGCACCGCAGAGCGGGGCGCCGCAGCCGGGGACCTTTGGCGGCATCCCGCTGTTCTGGGGCACGGTGCTGATCGGCGCGATCATCGCGATGATCGTCGCGATCCCGATCGGGATGATGACCGCGGTGTATTTGACCCAATATGCCGCGCCGGTGGTGCGCCGCTGGGTCAAGCCGATCCTGGAAATTTTGGCCGGGGTGCCGACCGTCGTGTACGGCTATTTCGCTGCGCTGACGGTGGCGCCGGCGCTGCGCGAATTTGCCGTGATGCTGGGCATTCTCAACGCCTCGACCGAAAGCGCGCTGGCAGCGGGCATCGTGATGGGGGTGATGATCATCCCGTTCGTGTCGTCGATGGCCGACGACAGCATCAACGCGGTGCCGCAGGCGATGCGCGACGGATCGCTGGCGCTGGGCGCCACCCCGAACGAGACGATCCGCCAGGTGCTGATCCCCGCCGCGCTGCCCGGCGTGATGGGCGGCATATTGCTCGCGGTCAGCCGCGCGATCGGCGAAACGATGATCGTGGTGATGGCCGCCGGCCTGTCGGCGAACCTGACCGCGAACCCCTTTGCCAGCGTCACCACGGTGACCGCGCAGATCGTCAAGCTGCTGACCGGCGACCAGGAATTCGACAGCGCCAAGACGCTCGCCGCCTTTGCGCTGGGGCTGGTGCTGTTCATCGTCACCCTGCTGCTCAACATCGCCGCGCTGCGGATCGTGAAGAAGTATCGCGAAGCTTATGAATAGGGACACGTCTTCTCGTTCCACGGCCCCAACCGACTGGAAAGGCGCGGCGATGCAGAAACGCATCGCGGGCCGCTATGCCGCCGAACGCCGGTTCAAGCTGATCGGGCTGGGCGCGGTGCTGCTGTCGGGCGCGTTCCTCGCCTTCCTGTTGTTCGTGATGGTCGGCAACGGCGCGCGCGGCTTTACCTATACCAATGTCGCGGTGCCGATCGATTTCAAGGCGATGCCGCTGACCATCGACAAGGCGCGGCTGGGCGACGCCGACGCCGACCAGGTGATCGCGAACGCCGGGCTGGCCGACATCGTCGCCTTTGCCGCCGACGAGGCGCTGGGCGATGGCGGGGCCGAGCTGATCAGCGAGAATGCGTGGAAGGAAGTGCGCAGCGCGATCAAGGACGATCCGGCGCTTCTCGACGGCAAGACAGTGTTCGAACTGCCCGCCGACAGCGCGGTCGACATCATGGCCAAGGAGGGCAGCCGCGGCGCGCTCGGGGCACGGGTCGATGCGCTGGAGGCGGAAGGCAAGCTGTCGACGGGGATCCACTGGCCGTTCTTCCGCAACGCCGATGCGACCGATCCCGCGGTGGCGGGGATCTGGGGCGCGCTCAAGGGATCGGTGCTGACGATCTTCATCGCCTTCCTGATCGCGTTCCCGACCGGGGTGCTCGCGGCACTGTATCTGGAAGAATATGCGGCGAAGAACCGCTGGACCGATTTGATCGAGGTGTCGATCAACAATCTGGCCGCAGTGCCCTCGATCATCTTTGGCCTGCTCGCGCTCGCGGTGTTCATCAACTGGTTCGGCATCTGCCAGGCAAGCCCGCTCGTCGGCGGGCTGACGCTGGCGCTGATGACGATGCCGGTGATCGTCATCGCCAGCCGCAACGCGATCAAGTCGGTGCCGCCGTCGATTCGCGACGCGGCGCTGGGCGTCGGCGCCAGCCCGGTGCAGGTGGTGTTCCACCATGTCCTTCCCCTCGCCCTCCCCGGCATCCTGACCGGCACGATCATCGGCATGGCGCGCGCGCTGGGCGAAACCGCGCCGCTGCTCTTGATCGGCATGCGCGCCTTTATCGGCGACGTGCCGGGCGGCATCTGCTCGCCGTCGACCGTGCTGCCGATGCAGATTTTCCTCTGGTCGGACGAAGTCGACCGGGGCTTTGTCGAGAAAACCTCCGCCGCGATCATCGTGCTGCTTGTCGTGCTGCTGTCGATGAACGCCTTTGCGATCTATCTTCGCAACAAATTCGAAAAACGCTGGTGAACATGACCCAAGACGATCTTATCATCGCCGATCCCAAGATGCGGGCGCAGGGCGTCAACGTCTTTTACGGTGACAAGCAGGCGATCAACGATGTGTCGATCGACGTCGGCACCGATATGGTCACCGCGTTCATCGGCCCGTCGGGCTGCGGCAAGTCGACCTTCCTGCGCTCGCTGAACCGGATGAACGACACCGTGGCGAGCGCCAAGGTGACCGGGCGGATCGAGCTCGACGGTGAGGATATCTACGCGCCGTCGATGGACGTGGTGCAGCTGCGCGCGCGCGTTGGCATGGTGTTCCAGAAGCCCAACCCCTTCCCCAAATCGATTTACGACAATGTCGTTTACGGCCCGCGCATCCACGGGCTAGCGCCGAACAAGGCCGACCTCGACGTCATCGTCGAACGCGCGCTGGTCCGCGCCGGGCTGTGGGACGAGGTCAAGGACCGCCTGCTCGAAAGCGGCACCGCCTTGTCGGGCGGCCAGCAACAGCGCCTGTGCATCGCGCGCGCGATCGCGGTCGACCCCGAAGTCATCCTGATGGACGAGCCCTGCTCGGCGCTCGACCCGATCGCGACGGCGAAGATCGAGGAACTGATCCACGAACTGCGCGGCAAATATGCGATCGTGATCGTCACGCACAACATGCAGCAGGCGGCCCGCGTGTCGCAGCGCACCGCCTTTTTCCACCTCGGGACGCTGGTCGAATATGGCAAGACCACCGACATCTTCACCAACCCGAAGCAGGAACGCACCAAGGACTATATCACCGGCCGCTACGGCTGATCCGTAGCGCAACAGGACGACAGTGATGGCATTAACGAACGATCATACGGTCAAAGCCTTCGACGAAGACCTCAACCGCCTACGCGGGTTGATCAGCGAGATGGGCGGGCGCGCCGAACAGGCGCTGCTGCAAGCGATGACCGCGCTCAAACAGGGCGACCTCGACCTTGCTGCGCAGGTCGTGCGCGACGACAAGAAGATCGACGCGCTCGAAAGTGAAGTCGAGCAGCTGGCGGTGCAGACGATCGCCCTCCGCGCACCCATGGCCGACGATCTGCGCGAAATGATCGCGGCGCTGAAAATCGTGTCGGTCGTCGAACGCATCGGCGATTATGCCAAGAACATCGCCAAGCGCGTCGCGCTGATGGACCAGACGCGGTCGATCGAGGCGATCCCGCTCTTGATGTCGATGTCATCTATCGTCGCCGAACTGATCCACGATGCGCTCGACAGCTTTGCGGCGCGCGACGCCGAACTTGCGGTGCGGGTGACGGTTCGCGACAAGAATGTCGACGATTTCTACAACAGCATCTTTCGCACGCTCGTGACCTTCATGATGGAAAATCCGAAATATATTTCGGAAAGCGCGCATTTGCTGTTCGTCGCCAAGAATCTGGAGCGAATGGGCGACCATGCGACCAACATCGCCGAGATGGTCTATTATGTCGTGACCGGCGAACATATGGAGGAGCGCGAGCGCGGCGAACAGCCCGAAGATGGCGCAGCGGAGCAGGAGCAAGGCTGATGCCGCAGCCCGACCTGCTGCTGATCGAGGATGACGAGGCGATCGCCGAACTCATCGTCTGGCATTTCGCACGCGAGGGTTTTTCGGTCCGGCAGACGCCCGACGGTGAACAGGCACTGGTGCTGGTCGAGGAGCGCGTCCCCGACATCGTCCTGCTCGACTGGATGATCGAAAGCCTGCCCGGCATCGAAGTGTGCCGCCGCCTGCGCCGCAATCCCAAGTCGGCCAACGTGCCGATCATCATGCTGACCGCGCGCGGCGAGGAAGAGGACCGCATCCGCGGCCTGGAAACCGGTGCCGACGATTATGTCACCAAGCCGTTCAGCCCGCGCGAACTGGTCGCGCGCGTATCGGCGGTGCTCCGCCGCCTGCGCCCGGCGCTGGCCGGCGAGCTGCTGACTTATGCCGACATCGAGCTCGATTCGGTCGCGCACAAGGTGATGCGGGGCGGCCAGACGGTGAACATGGGGCCGACCGAATTCCGCCTGCTGCGCCATTTCATGGAGCATCCGGGGCGCGTCTTTTCCCGCGGGCAGCTGCTCGACAGCGTCTGGGGTCAGGACAGCGACATCGAGCTGCGCACCGTCGATGTGCATATCCGGCGGCTGCGCAAGGCGATCAACCTGCCGGGGACGAGCGACATCATCCGCACCGTGCGATCGGCGGGTTATGCGCTGGATTCGGGGAAAAGCAGCTGACCCTTTCGGGCGTCACCGCGCTTTTGCCGGGAGCAGATATTTCAATCCGCGGGTAAAGCCGCGCGGCGCGACGGTGACATGATCTTCATCGCCGAGCACCTCCGTCTCCAAGCGTAGCGACGGATAATTGCGCGATCGCAGCGCCCGGTCCATGGTCTGGGTGTCGGTTACCATATTGACGTCTTTGGTATAGCGCGGGTCGCCCGGCCGCATTTCTTCATATTCACCGATATACATATAGACGCGCGCGGGCAGATCCTTGTGCTTGGCAGCATATGCCTTTTCTCGCGCCGCCATATGGTGACGGTCGTACCAGAAGGACGGGCTGCCAAGGATGTAGCCGTCGAACAGGCGCGGCTCGCTGAACAAGATTTCGCTGCCCAAAAGCGCGCCATAGGAATGGCCGAGGAACAGCCGGCGGCGCTCGTCGGTTCGGAAACGCTCGGCGACAAAGGGCAAAACCTGGTCGCGCACATAAGCGGCGTAGGCCGCGGCCTTACCATGTTCGGCGTCGGCTGGCGCGGTGCCGGGGCCGTTCGGTGTCGGCGTGTAATCGCGCCGCCGACTTTGCATCCCCCCCTCGCCCTTGGCATAGGACAGGCCGATCAGGATGAACTCTTCGACTGTGGGTCGCTCGACGTTCAGGCGACGGCCAATTTGTTTGATCAACGGAAAGGCGTAATCGGCGTCGGTGACATAGAGGACGGGGTAACGGCGCTGCGGCTGTTCACCGTAGGAAGGCGGGAGCGCGACAAAAACCTGGTAGGTGCGGCCTGAGACAGGATCGGGAACATCCCAGACTTGAGTGTCGGAGATTTCGTAAGGCAGCCCGTCACCGCGCTGCGCAGTCGCGGAGGATTTGGCGGAGGCTGCCGCCTGCCCGTTGGCGGTGTCGGAGCAGCCGGTCAGGATCAGGCTGGCGATGGCGCCGAGCAAGAGGTTTTTGGTCAATGTGAGGCTCCATCGGTGCGATCGGGCTGGTGTCGATGCGACTGCCCCATCGGTGTGATTAATTGGCCCATCGGTGTGATTATGTGCGACGCTCATAAGCTAGCAGCCCACCGGAGGAAGGAAATTTCTGTACCGGTTCGGCGCTTTGCGGCGACGATTGGCCGCATGACACCCCGGGTGAGGCGGAAGCGGCAAATGTTAGGAAGTAATGGGAAGCGCGCACAATTCCTTCTTGTCGCGCAACGATAGTGAGAATTTACCCATCCGCGTCACCCCGGCCCCTTCGACAAACTCAGGACAGGCTTTATCCGGGATCCATGACTGCAGCGCTGCCGTGGATCCCGGATCAAGTCCGGGATGACGAAGGTCAAAAAACGACCGGTTGCGGACTTAAGGCATATTCCTCTCTCTCCTTGAGGGAGAGATACGAAGGCTTGGCAGCTTGCTGCCTAGCGGCAGTTGAGAGGGGTTCTTCGCCCGCTGGCGGCTCACCCCCTCACCAAGCTTCGCTAGCTCCTGACGGAGCAAGCTGCGCTATCCTCTCCCTCAAGGGGAGAGGATATTAGGGCCGCTCACCACCCCGATGCCGTCATTCGATCCCGATCAGAAATCGAACTGAGTCCGCAGCCCGAACGCGTCGGCCGAATAGTCGCGGTCGCCCGCGGCCGCGACCGCCGCCTGATCGAAGCGCATGCGGCCGTAATTGGCGATGAAGCGGACATATTGGACCGGCGCCCAGACCAGCGAAATGCCGGCGGTGCGCTGCCGACCGCCGACGATGCCCCCGTCGATCAGGTCGAGATAGTCGTAGCGGACATTGACCTCGATTGCGCCGATGCCGCCGTCGTCGATGCCCTTGTTCGGCTTCAGCCGGTCGAACGCGCCGTCCTTGTAGATGCGGCTGTCGCCCGGCGTCAGCACCATGCCTGCCTCGACATAGCCGCCGAAGAAGGTCGGATCGGCCAGCCCGGGTCGCCGCGCCGTCTGCCAGAAAGCTTCGCCCGCGGCATGGAACGGGCCGTTCATCACTGCCGCTTCCAGCCCATAGCCGCGCTCGCCGGTCGCACCGATATTGCCGGTATCGACGATCCGAACATCGGTGGTGTGGACGAACGGGCGGGCGCGATAACGCGTGCTGCTCGCCTGATCATTGAAGCTGCGCAAATGTCCGCTGCCCGCAAGATGCAGCTGGGTATCGCCGATCTTGGGCATGAACACCGCGCGGGCGTCGAAGCTGATGCTGTTGTTGGCATCGCTCAGCAAGTCGTTGGCATTGTCGCCGAACACGCCCGCCTGCAGCAGCACCGACTTGCCCTTATATTGCGCCGACAGCCCGACGCGCCGCTCGAAACCAAAGGCCTGGGTGAAGGCCGCGCGTTCGTTGAAGCTGGTGAACAGGTCGCTGGTCAGCTCCTCGAGCGACCAGAAAGGCTTGGTCTGCCCGGCCAGCACGGTGACCGGCCCGGTGCCATAGGTGAGATAGACATCGGTCAGTTCGACCGAGCTGTTGGCGAAATCGGCCTCGACCCGGTAGCCAAACCCGCCCGGCATCTTGCCTTCGACGCCCAGGAAGAGGCGGCGGAATTCGGTCGCGACGCCCAGGCTGTTACCCGCGACGCTGCCGGGCGCATCGACCCCCGCGACGTCGAGCTGCATCCGGCCACGCGGCTTGAAGCTCCAGCCGTCGGCGGTCTTGATCTCCGGCCCGCCCTTCCAGCTGATCTCGGTTGCGGGCTTGGCAGTGACCGAGGGCGCAGGGGCAGACGTCGGCGCGGGCGCCGGCTGCGCGGTGGCTGCGTCGAGCCGCGATTCCAGCGTCTGCACCTGCGCCTTCAGTGCCGCCAGTTCGGCCCGCAACTGCGCCGCTTCCTCCGCCGTCATCGCCTGCGCATGCGCGGCGGTAGGCAGACAGAGCATCGACGTCGCCAGCAGGGCGGCGGTCAGGGCGTGGCGCATGAGGGATTTGCTCCGTAGCGAAAGGTGACAATCTGGGGGCGCTGGTATGACCGATAGATGACAGTTGCGCGTCATAAATATGACATTTGTGTTGCACCGGGCATTTTTTCCGCCCGCGCGCCTCCCCCTTGCCTGCCCGGCGTGAACGGCTAAGGACGTGTCAGTTTTTTCGGGCAACCTTTTGGGGGCCTCATCCGGGAGACCATCATGACGATCAAATTTGACGGACGCGTTGCCATTGTCACCGGCGCCGGTGGCGGCCTCGGCCGCGCCTATGCGCTCGAACTCGCGCGGCGCGGCGCGAAGGTGGTGGTCAACGATCTGGGCGGATCGCGCGACGGCACCGGCCATTCGGATGCGGCGCTGCAGGTGGTCGAGGAAATCAAGGCGTTCGGCGGCACCGCCATGTCGAACGGCGGCAGCGTCACCGAATATGAGCAGATGATCGAGATGGTGGCCAAGGCAAAAGAAGAATGGGGCGGCGTCCACGTCCTGATCAACAACGCCGGCATCCTGCGCGACAAGAGCTTTGCCAAGATGGAGCCCGCCGATTTCGACCTGGTGCTGAAGGTGCATGTGTCAGGCAGCGCCAATGTCACCAAGGCGTGCTGGGACCTGATGCGCGAACAGGCCTATGGCCGCATCCTGATGACTGCATCGTCGACCGGCCTTTACGGCAATTTCGGGCAGGCGAATTATGGCGCCGCCAAGCTGGGGCTCGCGGGGCTGACCAAGACGCTGCACCTGGAGGGCGCGAAATATAATATTCGCTGCAACACGATCGCGCCGGTTGCGGGCACACGGATGACCGAGGATATCTTTCCCGCCGAATTGTTCGAGAAGTTCACGCCGGAGAATGTCGTCCCCGCTGCGCTGTATCTGGTAAGCGAAGATGCGCCGACCAACATGATCATCGGCGCAGGCGCGGGCGCGTATCACGCCGCCTATGTCACCATGACACCGGGCATTGCGCTCCCCGAAGGCGACCGCACCCCCGAGGGCGTCGCCGCGGCGTGGGACAAAATCATCGACCGCACAGGCGAGATTGTGCCGCAGTCGGGCAGCGAACAATCGATGAATGTCATGAAGGCGTTGATGGCGCTGGGGTGAAGGCTGCGATCCTCCCTGTGGCAGCGCGGCGGGGAGGATTGGAGCCCGATGAATGGCGGTTCCTACCTCGTCATTGCGAGCGGAGCGAAGCAATCCAGGGCGGTTTACGCCGCTCTGGATTGCCGCGTCGCTTCGCTCCTCGCAATGACGATCTCGCCTGACAACAGGCCACACTGGCGAGCGCTACACTGTATTGACACAGCAACACGCGTATGGCATAGCATCGGCGGGGCAAGGGGATCGGTCTAACAAGGACGACCCCGATGTATAGTGAAAGCGACCTGCAAGCTGCGGTCGATGCGAAGGTTTTGACGCCGGAGGCCGCCACGGCATTCCGGTCGCACATCGCGTCGGTCCGCTCCACCCCCGGTGCGGATGAAGAATCCTTCCGCCTGATCACCGGTTTCAACGATATATTCGTCAGCATCGCGGCGGTCATCCTGCTCGTCGCGGTCGCGTGGATCGGCCAGTCGATCCATGCCGCGCTCGGCGGCGCCTTCGTTGCCCTGTCGGCGTGGTTCCTCGCCGAATATTTCACCCGCAAACGCCGCATGGCGCTGCCCAGCATCGTGCTGGTGCTTGCATTCTCCGGCGGGGTGTTCGCGACGATGGTCGGCTTTCTGGTCGAACATGGCGAAGCGATTTTCGGTGAAGATCCGGGCGAGACCGTCGGTGCGATCATCATCGGCGCGATGGCGCTGGTCACCGCCGCCGCGACCTGGGCGCACTGGCGCCGTTTCATGGTGCCGATCACCGTTGCGGCCGGAACCGCCGCACTGGCCGCAACCGCGGTGGCGCTGGTGCTGTCGATCACCGGCATGCCCGAACGGCCTGATGCGCTGGTCATGTCGCTGGTCCTGACCGCCGGGATCGGCGTGTTTGCGCTCGCCATGTGGTGGGACCGCAGCGACCGGGTACGCCAGACACGGCGCAGCGACGTCGCCTTCTGGCTCCACCTGCTCGCCGCGCCGATGATCGCGCATCCGATCTTCCACCTGCTCGGGGTGACCGAGGGCCATGATATCGGCAGCGGCGCCGCGGTGATGGTCGTCGCCATCTATGTGCTGTTCGGGCTGATCGCGCTGGCGATCGACCGCCGCGCCTTGCTGGTGTCCGCCCTCGCCTATGTGCTGTTCGCGCTGACCCAGTTGTTCCGCGAATTCGGTGCGGTCGAGCTCAACGTTGCGTTGACCGCGTTCGTGATCGGTTCGGCGCTGCTGCTGCTCTCAGCCTTCTGGCAGAATGCCCGGGCGGTGGTCGTCGGGATGCTGCCCGACAATCTGGCGAACCAATTGCCCGCGACGGTGCGGAGCGTCAGTCCGATACCAGCTTCATAAGTTTGCGTTCGACGGGGGCGAGCACGTTCGCGAGCTCGTCCCCACGCTTCAAGATCGCCCCGGCTTCGGAGACCAAGGCCCACATGCCCTGGCGGCTCCGTAAGGCGGGACGTTTTTCGATGCGATATTCGGGGCGTTCGGCGGCGCGGCGAAAGGCGGAGAAAATGGCAGCGTCGCGGTGGAAATCCATCGCATAGTCGCGCCAATGCCCCGCCGCGACCATCCGGCCATAGAGGTCAAGAATGCGCATCAGTTCGGGGCGTTCAAAACCGGTCTGCTGCGGTGTCGTCCTGGTTGGAAACGGCAGAGGCGTCACCGTTCCCACAGGGTCAGAACCCGTCCATGGCGCGCTCGAGGCGTCGAAATGGCGAA
>VFQO010000444.1_pt1 | contig 45071 bp, 39 predicted proteins | sample 3512331 | NCBI WGS metagenome assembly VFQO01 (sample SAMN10412371, study PRJNA504923) | tailings metagenome | isolation source: Replicate 3 from Balatoc abandoned mine | place: Philippines: Itogon, Benguet | collected 2017-08-28 | reverse complement strand
CTGGCGCGAAAGCCAAGACCCGACCGTTACTTTTGGAGGGCTTGGCTTAGTGCAGACTCAAGACGACAAGCCGAAATGCCAAGTTTTCGGGCAGCGGTGACCCTTCAAGTTCAGCTCCCCAATCACCAGCCCTGTGCGATACAGGTAACCCACTCCGAGTTGGCCAGAAACCGCAAGGCAGCTCACGGCTTCTTGATAAACCGGTTGGTAAACCGCACTGCCTCGGAATACGGGAAAATATCCTCAATGTGCCCTTGGGTAATGCGGTCTTTTCGCTCCTGCCAAAACTCATATTCCAGCAAATCACGGTGCTTACTCAAAAACGCTTTGCGCACCCGGCGGTCACCCAGCAAAAAGTGCCCGAACTCTTCGGGGAATACGTCTTTCGGCCCCACTGTGTACCAAGGTTCCGAGGACATTTCTGCCTCGGGGTTGGGGGCATCCGGAATTCGGCGGAAATTGGAGTCGGTCATGTACTCAATTTCGTCGTAATCGTAAAACACCACTCGACCCAAGCGGGTCACACCAAAGTTCTTGAACAGCATATCGCCCGGAAAAATATTCGCGGCGGCCAGTTGCTTGATCGCATTGCCATACTCTGTGATGCCGTGTTCCACTTCCGCGTCGGTGCCCTGCTGCAAGTAAATGTTCAGAGGAGTCATGCGGCGCTCAATGTACACATGCTTGATCACCACGGTGTCCTCTTCAAAGCTGAGCGAGCTTTCACAAGTGTCCTTCAAATGCTCGATCAATTCTTCTGAAAAGCGGTTCAGTGGCAAACCCACATGGCTGTATTCCCATGTGTCAGCCATGCGACCCACGCGATCGTGCTCTTTCACCAACTGGTACTTACGCATCACGCCAGCGCGGTCAATTTCCTTGCTGGGTGCAATTTTGTCCTTGATCAGCTTGAACACGTAGGGATAAGACGGCAGCGTGAACACCGCCATGACCAAACCCTTGATACCGGGCGCCACGATAAACTCATCGTGCGAATGCTTCAAGTGGTGCAGAAAATCCCGGTAAAACAGGGTTTTGCCCTGCTTGTGCAAGCCCAGCATGGTGTACATCTCGGCCTTGGGCTTGTTCGGCAACAGGGTACGCAGAAACTGCACATAGGCGCCAGGCGTTTCCATGTCCACCAAAAAATAAGCGCGCGTGAAACTGAACAATGTGGCGATTTGCTGCACATTGAACAGCACTGTGTCGATGTACAACTTGCCGGAAGAATCGCGAAGAATCGGAATGGCAAATGGTTGAGGCATGTTGGCATTGATGAACTTGCCAATGATGTATGCGCCCTTGTTGCGGAAGAACAAACTGGACAGCACTTGAATTTGGCAATCCGGATCGACCTTGATGGGCCGTGGCATCACCTGCCGTGCAGCATGCACCACGTAACGCAGATCACGCTCCAAATCCACAAATTCAGCGTTCAGGGAGAAATCACGAATCAATCGCTTCAATGTTTTGCGCAAGCCACCGCTTTTGGGGTTGGCCGGGTAATAGCTGCGGTAAGAAGGCGGATCACTTTCCACGTAGTCGGTGCTGACGGCGGGGCGCACAAACAGAAACCGGTTGTGGTAGTAATCGCGATGCAAAATCTTGGTCACGGCGGAATTGAAAAAGGTCTCCGCCAACTCAGGCTGTTTGTGGTCAACCAGGTAAGTCACAAAACGGGTTTTGATCTTGGCCCACACCGATTCGCTCATCAGTAGCGAACCATAATTGCGCCGCAGTAAATCCACCGCCTCTTTCACACGTTCATCGTAAAAATCAATACGGTCGCGGGCCAGTTGCTGGATCAAATGCCAATCGCCTTCCTCAAACAGCTTTTTGGTTTGCTGGGCGCAATAGCGAAACAAGCGGTAGTGTTTGTCGAAGCCCGCCAGAATGTCGCTGGCCACTTTTTTGGACAGCTCGCGCTCCTCCTCCTCACTCAGGTGGCTGGTTTCGCTGAGTTCACCAAAATCCTCTTCCAGGGTTTTCAGGTCCAAAGGCACGCTACTCATAAGCTGGCTTCACTCCATATGATGAACCACCGATTCTACGAGATCCCATTCCCGTTTGCCCAAGAAAATCCAAAACCTGCGCGAACTTAGTATCATGGACGGATTGAATCAGGAAGTTGTCATGCCAAGTCGTTTCAAGTTGCTCTACCTGTTGTGCTTACCCTTGCTGGCCTGGGCCTGCAACGGAGAAAACAATTCCGGCTCCGCACCGCGCAATGCCATTCAATCCTCAGAGGCCTTTGGCTGGCCTGCTTCAGTTCAAGGTGAAAATCCCCCAGAAAGCCCCTTGCCTTCCGATGATGTGCTGTTTCAACTGGGCATGGTCAGCGACATGTTGCCGCGCCAACAACTGGCCGGTGTGGTCGACCCCATCGCTTTGGGCTACACGCTGAGCGACATCACCGACCCCGCTTTGCTGGAATTTCAAATTCGCGCCATGGCGGCGCAATTGAGCGACGGTTCCCGCATTGATCAAGTATTTCATTGGTACGGGCACCCCGAGAACAACAAGTCGGTTGCACTGGTTCCCGTTGAATTTCAAAACCGCTACGGCACCCGCCTGCATGGCGAAATTGTGCTGCCCAAACGCGGACAAACTGCGGCCACCGCCCAAAAATACCCATTGATACTTGCGCTTGAAGGCCTGAACACCAACACCGCCATGTACCGCTGGTGGCACCAGTTGTTTGCCGATGCAGGTTATCTGGTGTTTGCGTTTGATTTTTCCGGCCAGGGTCGATCAGATGATGAAGTGCAAGGCGACCCCGGCAATAACATTGAAGAAGCGCAAGACGCGCTCACCTACCTGCTCAACAACTCCCCCGTGCGCGAGTTTATCGACCCGGCCCGCATTGGCGTGATCGGCCACAGCATGGGCGCCATTGCCACCATGGGTTTGCAAGCAGTGGAGCCACGATTGAAAGCCGCTGTGGCTGCCGCACCCATCAGCGAAATTCAATCGGTGTTCGACAAAAACCCGATCCCTGTGATGATACAAACCGGTGACCACGATGGCCCGATTGCACCGATTGTGGCGGTAAACCCGGCCGTGGTGCGCCCGGTGTATGACCAACTGACCAGTGACCGCGCCTTTATCGTGGCCGATGCCGCCAGCCATGCACAGCACACCAACTACCCGCTGCTGCCCACCTCAACCTGGGGACGGGAAATTGCTGCCCAGTACTCACTGGCCTGGATGAATTTCCACCTGCTGGGCAACACTGAGGCGCTGAAAGTGCTGCAAACTGCGCACCCCAGGCTGAGCTACTTGTGGGAAAGTGAAGTGGTGATTGGGCAGGACAAGCGGGTGTTCAAATCCACCGGGCCTGCCCTGCCGCAATAAGCGTTTACATGGTTTCCGCGAACAGCTCGCGGCCAATCAACATGCGGCGAATTTCGCTGGTGCCTGCGCCAATCTCATACAGCTTGGCATCGCGCCACAAACGGCCACAAGGGTACTCGTTGATGTAGCCGTTGCCACCCAAAATCTGAATGGACTCGCCCGCCATCCAGGTGGCTTTCTCGGCCGAGAACAAAATGGCACCGGCGCAATCCTTGCGCAGCTTGCGAACAGTGTCTGGCGTGGCCTTGTCACAAGCCTTGCCCACTTGATACACATAGGCACGGGTGGCCATCATGACTGAATACATGTCCGCCAGCTTGCCCTGAATCAGCTGAAATTCGCCAATGCTTTGACCGAACTGTTTGCGGTCGTGCACATAAGGCACCACCACATCCATGGCCGCCGCCATGATGCCCAGGGGCCCACCGCTGAGCACCGCGCGCTCAAAGTCCAGACCACTCATGAGCACATTCACACCGCGGCCCACCTTGCCCAGCACATGGGTTTCGGGCACTTCACAATCCTCGAACACCAACTCGCCGGTGTGGCTGCCCCGCATACCCAGTTTGTCCAGCTTCTGCGCAATGGAAAAACCCTTGAATCCCTTCTCAATCAAAAAAGCAGTAATGCCATGGGGGCCAGCAGCCAGGTCTGTTTTGGCATACACTACCAGCACATCCGCATCGGGGCCATTGGTAATCCACATCTTGCTGCCGTTGAGCACATACTTGTCGCCTTTCTTGTCGGCCCGCAATTGCATGCTAACCACGTCTGAGCCCGCACCAGGTTCGCTCATGGCCAAGGCACCAATGTGCTCGCCCGAAATGAGCTTGGGCAAAAAGGTTTGGCGTTGCCAGTCATTGCCGTTGCGGCGAATCTGGTTCACACACAGGTTGGAATGCGCACCGTAGCTTAATGCCACCGAGGCGCTGGCCCGTGAAATCTCTTCCATCGCCACAATGTGGGCCAAATAGCCCATGCCACTGCCGCCCAGCTCTTCCTCAACCGTCAGCCCCAACAGGCCCATTTCACCCATTTTTCGCCACAAGTGCATGGGGAATTGATCGGTTTTGTCCATTTCGGCGGCCAAAGGGGCGATTTCCGCTTGTGCAAAAGTTTGTACGGCATCGCGCAGGGCGTCGATGTCTTCTCCAAGATCAAACTGAAGTCCTGGCAAATTCAACATGTCAAAGTCTCCGCAGAAGTTATGCTTTTTCGAAATGATGCCCTACAATCAGCCCCTTCACCCACACAAATGACTGAAAAGTCACCAGAAAACACATGGGAATTGAACGTTTGTTTGAACCGCCCGTTCTGGGCCAGCCCACCCCGGTCGCCCCTGGCGTTTTGTGGCTGCGTTTGCCACTGCCTTTTGCGCTCGACCACATCAATGTCTGGCTGATCGAAGAAGAAAACCAGTACACCCTGGTGGACTGCGGCGCGGGCCTGCCCGATGTGGCTGCCATGTGGGAAGAAATCGAACAAACCCTGTTTGTGCGCAAACCCTTGGGCCGCATTATCGTGACCCATGCCCACCCCGATCACATCGGCATGGCCGGCCCACTGGCCCGCCGCCACGGCGTGCAGGTACACATGTCCACGGGCGAGTACTTCATGGCCCGCGGCTTGTGCGCTAACCTGCCGGGCTTTGATGCCAACACGCTGGCCGCCTTCATGGGCAGCCATGGCCTGGTGAACGAGAAAAAAGCCGATGAAACCTTGGAAGCGCGAGGTGGCATGTTTTCGCGCCTTGTGCCGGAACCCCCACTGAACTACCGACGCATTCAGCACGGGGATGAAATCGAGATTGGAGGCCATCTGTGGCAATGCCATGCGGGTTTCGGTCACAGCCCCGAACACATCAGCCTGGTGTGCAAAAGCCTGGATTTGATGATCAGCGGGGACATGCTCTTGCCCACCATCTCCACCAATGTCAGCGTGTATGGCATTGAGCCCGAAGGCAACCCGCTGCTGTTGTTTTTACAATCCGTACAGCGCATGGCGCAACTGCCCAACAGCCTCACCGTGCTTCCCTCTCATGGCGTTCCCTTCAAAGGCGTGCACGACCGGTGCGCCCAATTGCTGCGCCACCACGATCACCGGCTCAATGAACTGCTGGAAGCCATCAAGGAAAAGCCCTTGACCGCCCGCCAGGCCATTGCCGTGTTGTTCAGGCGCGAGATGGACGGCCACCAGATGAGCTTTGCCATGGGTGAGGCCGTCGCTCACCTGCACTACCTGTGGTACAAAGGTTTGGTGAAACGTTTGGCCATTGAAGGTGTGTGGACGTTTCAGGCAGTTTAGACGCCAGCCGGCCCTTTAAATTTGTACAAACGACCCCATTTCCACTGTTGACCCAATTTTTGCAGCACACAGCACCATGAACAAAGCACCCCACAACATGATCCCAGTCACCATCCTCACCGGTTTTCTGGGCAGTGGAAAAACCACCTTGCTCAACCGAATCCTCAAAGAAAACCATGGCATGAAAATCGCCGTGATTGAAAATGAATTCGGCGAAGAAGGTGTCGACAACGATTTGCTGATGCAAAACGATCAGGAAAACATTGTTGAGATGAACAACGGTTGCCTGTGCTGCACCGTGCGCGGCGACCTGGTGCGTATTCTTGGTGAAATGGCCGCCAAACGTTTGGCCGGCGAACTCAAATTTGATCGCGTGGTGATCGAAACCACTGGCATGGCCGACCCTGGCCCGGTTGCCCAAACCTTCTTTGTCGATGATTTGGTGGCTGAAAGTTTTATTCTGGACGCGGTGATTACCGTGGTGGACGCCAAGCATGGCATGCAGCAACTGGATGAACACCGAGAAATTCAGCAACAGGTGGGCTTTGCCGACCGCATTTTGCTGTCCAAAACCGACTTGTGCACGGAAGACGAAGTCACTGCGTTGAAACGTCGCTTGGTTAACATGAATGCCCGCGCTGAAATGATGATCTCGGAATTCGGCGTGGCCCCAATCGACAAATTGCTGGATGTGCGTGGCTTCAACCTGAATTCGATTCTGGATATTGCACCCGATTTTCTGGACGAGGACAAGCACATCCATAACGACGAAATCCAAAGCTTTGTCTTCAAAAGTACCAAACCGTTCGATGGGCAAAAGTTCGAAGAATTCATGGGGTCGGTCACCCAGGTGTACGGTCCTGACATGCTTCGCTACAAAGGCATTTTGAACATCAAGGCCAGCGACCGCCGCGCCCTGTTTCAAGGCGTTCACATGCTGATGGGACTCGATTGGGGCAGAAAATGGGACAGTGCCGAGAAAAAAGAAAGCAAAATCGTGTTTATTGGGCGTAAACTCCCCAAGGAATTTATCACCCAAGGGTTAGAGCTTTGTCTAGCCCGATAGCGGATATACTGGTATATAGTCAATAAAAAACCAAAGGACTAGAGGCTGTGCTATGACCACTGAGAAAACGCCACTCATCACCGAGAAGCAATTGTTGGCGATGAAAGAAGACGATTACATGAACGAGGTGCAGCTTGCCTTTTTCCGCCAGCGCTTGCAGGACATGGAAAAAGAACTGCTCGCCAATGCAGGCGAAACCACGGAGCATCTGCGTGAAACTGTGGTGGTTCCTGATCCTGCAGACCGCGCAACCATCGAAGAGGAGCATGCGCTGGAACTGCGCACTCGCGACCGCGAACGCAAGTTGCTGAAGAAAGTGCAGCAGTCACTACAGAAAATCGACAACGGTGAATACGGCTGGTGCGAAGAAACCGGCGATCCCATCGGTGTAGCCCGCCTGCTTGCACGCCCCACAGCCACGCTTTCGCTTGAAGCGCAGCAGCGCCGGGAATTGAAGCAGCGCATGTATGGAGATTAATTCGCTCGATTTGCTGATGCGCTCGAAAAAAGCACGTTGACCATAGGTTGGCGTGCTTTTTTTACGTACTCAATGGCCGACCTATATACCCATTCGGCTTGCGTTCCGCTCTCTGCGGCTTTGTTAATAGCTCAATCGGCTTGGGTTCAGCTGTCCCGCAGCTTTCTTAATCGCCCACTTGGCTTGGGCTCAGCTGTCCCGCAGCTTCTTTCTTAATCGACCGATCGGCTTGGGTTCCGATCTCTCGCCAGAAAACCTGTTGATCCCTTGCTGAGCCTTGCGATGCCTGAGAACGACCCTCCTAAACTGCGGGTCGGGTCCGTTCTCTGTCGCCCATGCTGGGCAACACCGGCCCTGCTCGGCACGCAAGGGCAGGTTTTCTTGAAGGCGAAGCGATCGAAACACCGCCGCCGATTGGGCGGCTGAACTTGCAATGGGTCGCACGATGACCAGTTAGAAAACTTGCCGGCTTGGCGCGCAGAGACCAACGATCGCGCCCTGGCGCGAAAGCCAAGACCCGACCGTTACTTTTGGAGGGCTTGGCTTAGTGCAGGCTCAAGACGACAAGCCGAAATGCCAAGTTTTCGGGCAACGGTGACCCTTCAAGTTCAGCTCCCCAATCACCAGCCCCGTGCGAGACAAGCACAACAGCAGCCGCGAACCTTCAAGTTCAGATCAAAAGTCACCTCCGGGTGACGTAAACCCCCCGCCATCACAGTTTTGTCATCAATTTTCCGCCACAAATATTTCACTGAAGCCAATTTCTTTTGAGAATCATCAACTTACCCTAGAAAGATCGCAGAAAAGTGAGTTTTTTACCCATACTTTGTAAGTAATCTGCGAATTGCGATGATTAATCAACCTCTGTTGTTATTACGCAGGCAACGCAGATTGCCTACAGAAAACTAATAACTATTTTTAGTCATTTCAAATGACGGAGAAAGCATGGCCCTAGACGAATTGAAGAACGGCATTAGTGCCGTACCAGTAGCTGGCGAAATTCTGGCTGGCGTATTGGACACCTTTGCTGGCTCACTGCCAGCTGCCCCCGAACTGCCTGGCTTGGACGCCATTCCCGGTTTGGACGCATTGCCCATTCCCACAGACAGCCTGCCCGGACTGGATTCACTCACAGGTTTGTTGGGTGGTGGTTTGCCCACCCCTCCAACTGGCATTCCAGGACTGGACTCAATTCCTGGTTTGGACATGCTGCCAACCAGCCCGGACGCCATCACCGACCTGCTGACAGGCGGACTGCCTGATGCGCCTTCAATTCCTGGTCTCGATGCAATTCCTGGCCTGGACGCACTGCCACTGCCAACCGACGGCGCCCCAAGCCTGGACACATTGACTGACCTGCTCAGTGGTGGCTTGCCAGAAGCCCCCGCACTACCCGGCCTGGACGCCATTCCTGGTCTGGACGCACTGCCAATTCCAACCGATGGCTTGCCAAGTCTGAGCACACTGACTGACCTGCTCAGCGGTGGTCTGCCCGATGCGCCAGCACTGCCCGGTTTGGACGCAATCCCTGGCCTGGACGCTCTTCCTGGCCTGGATGCACTGCCAATTCCAACAGACGGACTGCCAGGCCTGGACTCGTTGACCGGCCTGCTTGGTGGTGGTTTGCCCAGCCTGCCCGGTGGAGATACAGGCGGTGGCCTGCCAGCCAGCCCCATCAGTTTTGAGGACGGCACACTGACCCTGGCCTTGCCTGAGGGTCTGCCAATTTCAGCATCTGTAAGCATCAGTGGCCTGGAAGTGCCTGAAGCAGGCTTGCCCCTGCCTGCCTGATTGTTCTCGCAGGCAATAGTTGTTCTTGACACCACACAGTGGTTTGGCCAGCCCTCGGGCTGGCTTTTTTATGACTGCCCGCTTTTGATCGCAAGAGCCCGGTCATAAACCGAGTTTTTTGCCATGCCCGTGGCCTTCACCACCAGCGCCACCGCAGTCTTTAGCGGCAACTCGGCCAATAACAGGGCAAGCCAGGTGTCCAAATCTGCGCTGGCCTGCTCGGCTTCTGCATCATGGTCAGAAATCTGGTTACCGCCAATCACCCATGCCCATTCGCCCCGCTCGGCATTGGGATCCTGTCGCACCTGCTCAAACACCTGCTCGCCACTACCCCGGTAAAAAGTTTCAAACTGTTTGGTCAACTCGCGACCGGCGCACATTTCGCGCCCGCCCATGCCAAGGCTTTCAAGATCATCCACCAGTTGCATCACGCGGTGGGGCGCCTCAAACACCACCTGAGGCTCCGGGCAGGCCAACCAGGTTTTCAAATCATCCAAACGGTTTTTTCCTTTCGCTGGCAAAAAGCCACGAAAAGTGAAAGCGCCGTCCACCAAACCGCTCGCGGCCACCACAGCCAACACACTGCTGGCACCGGGCACCGGCACCACAGTAAAACCGGCCTCTGCCACACAGCGAACTACCACGGCGCCAGGATCCGACACGGCCGGCGTGCCCGCATCGCTCACCAACGCCACCGACTCGCCACGCTGCAAACAAGCCAGCACCCCCTGCGCGCTTTCGCGTTCATTGTGGGCATGGTGCGCCATCAAGGGCTTTTTGATACCCAGTGCATCCAGCATGCGGGCGGTGTTGCGGGTGTCCTCCGCGGCAATTCGATCCACCTGCTCCAACACTGCGCGCGCACGAAGACTAAGGTCACCCATATTGCCGATGGGGGTTGCCACCACATAGAGGGAAGGTTCTCGCCGTGTTTCACTCTGAGCATCAGAATTCACAGCATCGTTCATTCCATTTCCTTCACCGGCGTTCTGCATGGCGCTCAAATCCAAATCCAAAGTTCCTGAATTGTCCGGCATTCCATGGGGCAGACGCAAATCGCGATCACCAAAAGCCAAAATTCCATGGCTTACCCCCAAAGAAAAGCCCGACACCACCCACAGAAGGCCACCGACGCACAAAATTGCCGTGTTGGCGGAGGGGCAACTTGCTGAAACCCAAGCCTTGCGCCTGCTTGAACGACACGGACTAATCCTGGTGACACGAAATCACCGTTGTCGCTGCGGTGAAATCGATTTAATCATGGCGCATGGCAACACCGCCGTCGTTGTGGAAGTTCGGCTTCGCAACAACAGCCGCCATGGCAGCGCGCTCGAGAGTATTTCCACTCACAAACAGGCACGCGTATCCCGCTGCGCCAAGCTGTGGTGGGTGCAGCAGGGTCAACGCAAGTTCAAGCACCTGCGTTTTGACGTGGTCGCACTAGAAAACGGCACTGAACCACAGTGGGTGCAAAATGCGTGGCAAATCAGCAACTAAAGCGGAATCAAACCGCTGCGCCATGCAAATCGCCTACAACGGGGTCACCTATAATAGAAGGCTCGAGATAACTGCCAGAAGGCCTGTCGCCATGGACTTGATCACACGCATTACCCAACAATTTGACGAAAGCATTGCCGCCAAACAGGCCGCCACTGAAGAGCTGGCCGGGCCAATTTCCGAGGCAATCGAGCTGATGGTGAATGCACTCACCAATGGTGGCAAGGTACTGGCCTGTGGCAACGGTGGCTCGGCAGGCGATTGCCAACACTTTGCAGCTGAGCTGGTGGGCAGGTTCGAGCGCGAGCGCCCCGGCCTGGCGGCCATAGCACTCACCACCGACTCATCGGCGTTGACGGCGATCGGCAATGACTACAGTTTCAATGAAATTTTTTCAAAGCAGGTGGCAGCGATTGGCCAGCCTGGTGATGTGTTGCTGGCCATTTCAACCAGCGGAAACTCAAAAAACGTACAACTGGCCATCGAAGCCGCTCACGCCCGCGACATGACCATTGTTGCACTCACTGGCAAAGGCGGCGGTCAAATGGTGCATCAGCTGAAGGAAAGCGACGTGCATGTGTGCGTACCGCACAACCGCACTGCCCGCATTCAGGAAATACATTTGTTGGCGATCCATTGCATTTGCGATGGCATCGACCTGAGCTTACTTGGAGAAGAAGAAAATGAGTCGTAACCCCCAGTTTTTCACCCGCGCGCGTTCCTCTGCCATCAGTGCAGTATTGGTAGCCACACTGGCAGCCCCGCTACTGGGTGGCTGTTTTGCTGGCGCAGTGGCTGGCATCACCGCTGGTTCACTGGCAGCGGCCGACCGCCGCACCGTGGGTACTCAGGTTGAAGACCGCACCCTGCAAGTCAAAGCAGAAAGCGCCATTCGCGAAAGTTTTGGCGAGAATGTGCACGTGAACGCGACCGTGTACAACCGTCAAATCCTTCTGACAGGCGAAGCGCCAGACGAAACCACCATTCGCAATGTAGAGGCCCGTGTTGCCACATTGCCCAACATTCGCCTGATCGTGAACGACATTCAAGTGGGCTTTAAAAGCTCATTGTCGGCGCGCTCCAACGATGCATTCATCACCGGCAAGGTCAAAGCCTCCCTGCTGGATGCCCAAGATATTTTTGCCAACTCATTCAAGGTCACCACTGAAGCAGGTGTGGTCTACCTGATGGGCCTGGTCACCGAGCGTGAGGCCAACCGTGCGGCCTCTATTGCGGCGGGCGTGCCTGGCGTAGTGAAAGTGGTCAAGGTACTTGAATTGATTTCAGAGGCTGAACTTTCCCGCCTGTCGGCCACTCCAAACAATGGAAGTGCGCCCGTGGAAAACGGCCCGCGTTAATCAGTTCAACCAACACAACCGGCAATGATCAAAAAATTTCTTACTCTGTTTTCAACCCTTGCAGTGGTCAGCATGCTGACCGCCTGCGGGGGCGACAAAGCACCGCAAGTGGATTACGTCACCATTCAAGGCCAAACCATTACACCGGCCGATTACCAAGGTCAGGTGATGCTTGTGAACTTTTGGGCAACCAGTTGCACCACTTGCGTGAAAGAAATGCCAGACATTGTCGACACTCACAACAAGTTCAAAGATCAGGGATTTAGAACCATCGCCGTGGCGATGAGCTACGACCGCCCCGATTACGTGGTGAATTTTGCAGAAACCCGCAAGCTGCCATTTGATGTGGCACTGGATATAAACGGCAATATTGCCAAAGCATTTGATGACGTAAAAATTACGCCAACCACCTATGTGATCAATCGCAAAGGCGAGATCATCAAAACCTATGTGGGTGAACCCGATTTTGCGGCTTTGCACCAGCTGATCGAGAAATCGCTGGCTGAGAAGGTTTAAACCAGCCAACACCGCACAGGCTCATTCCTCACCCCATTTAAAATCATCCATCACACGGCGGTCCCGCTTGGTGGGCCGCGCCTTGATCTCGAGTGCTGGGTCTTTCATCAACTTGCGGTTGGCTGCGCGTTCCGCCCGCTTTTTCGCACTTTCCATGGTTTCTTCGTAGAGGCCTTGCGCAATCGTGGCGCTACCGCGCTTGTCGCCCAGGCCTTTCACCACCAGCACCATATCGTCCCAGCCCACCGGCACAGTGAGCACATCGCCCACCTGCACACCATAGGCAGGCTTGACACGTTCATCGTTGCACTTCACCTTGCCACCTTCCACCACCTCCGTGGCCAGCGAACGGGTTTTGAAGAAACGGGCTGCCCACAACCATTTGTCGATCCGCACCTTGGCACCCGGTGCTGAAAAATCGGTTTTTCCGTTCGGTGTTTTTGCGGGCTCGGGGTTTCTGTTTTTACTGCGGCTCAAGCTGACTCCATCGGGGATTCCCACACTGGTTGGCCTACCTTGGTTCAGGTAGGCTGTGGGGCTTCCATGAATTCAACAAGGACAAGGCTGTGAAACACTCCATCGCAATTATTCCCGGCGACGGCATCGGTCAGGAAATTATGCCAGAAGCACTGAAGGTGCTGGCTTGGGCTGAAAAAACCCATGGCATCACGCTGGAGTTGCATCACAAAGACTGGGCACACTGCAATTACTACCTGAAACACGGCAGCATGATGCCCGAGGACTGGAAGCCCCAACTTGAGGCCTGCGAGGCCATTTTGTTCGGCGCGGTGGGCATGCCCCACCTGGTCCCCGATCACATTTCCCTGTGGGGCTCGCTGCTGCGATACCGACGTGAATTTGACCAGTATGTGAACTTGCGCCCGGTGAAATTATTGCCTGGCGCACCCTGCCCCTTGGCCAACAAAAAACCCGGAGACATCGATTTCGTGGTGGTTCGTGAAAATACCGAAGGCGAATACTCGGCGGTGGGTGGCCGCATGTTCGAAGGCACTGACCGTGAAATTGTGCTGCAGGAAAGTGTGTTCACCCGCCACGGTGTCGACCGTGTGCTGAAGTTTGCATTTGAAATGGCGCAAAACCGGCCTCGCAAGAAATTGACTGCCGCCACCAAAAGCAACGGCATTGCAATCAGCATGCCCTACTGGGATGAGCGCGTGGACCACATGGCCAAAGGCTACCCAGAGGTGACCTACGACAAACAACATGTGGACATTCTGGCCGCCCGGTTCGTGATGCAACCCGAGCGTTTTGATGTGGTCGTAGCCAGCAACCTGTTCGGCGACATTCTCAGCGACCTGGGGCCAGCCTGCACTGGCACGATTGGCCTGGCTCCCTCCGCCAACTTGAATCCGGACCGCACGTTCCCGTCGCTGTTTGAGCCCGTGCATGGTTCAGCGCCAGACATCGCTGGCAAAGGGATTGCCAACCCGATCGCCATGATTTGGTCGGCCGCCCTGATGATCCAGTTTCTGGGAGATAGCCCGGCAGTGGTGGCAGCGGGTCGCCAAACCCGCTACCAGCTGGCCCATGACCAAATTCTCGCTGCCATTGAACACGTGCTGGAAAGCGGTGACCCGGCCGTATTGACAGGTGACCTGAAGGGAAAAGGCACCACCAGAACCTTGGGCGATGCCATCGTAAACGCACTGGGCTAAAACCCGCTGATGCAGGCCTAGTTCGCCCCGTTCTTGGCCAGGTACCAACCTGTGTGAGTGGGGCGAAGGGCCATTTCAATCACAAAGCTGGGCTGCAATGTACCCGCGATTGCAGTGCCCGTACTCAAGGTAAACACAGAGGGGTCGAACGACTCGACCTTCAGGTTCTTGAAGTGGTTCAACATGTGGGCGTCTTTCAAGCTGGCTTCGAAACGCGCTGAAACCGCGTCTTCCTGGCCAAATGGCTTGTTTTGAATATAGTCGACTGTTTTTTCAACCCACAGGCGACCAAAACACAAGGCTTCGTTGTCACCCTGAGGGCCTTGCCTGAAATGAACACCTTCCAGTTTTTTCAAACCGCTGGAGGGCATGATCACCCAGCGGCCATCCCGGGTTTGAAAAATATCCAGTAAACCCGACAAATCCCAAGCCTTGACCTCGCGGGCCAATGCGCTGTTGGCAGGCACCTGGTCACGGGCGTACTGCTCGATTGCTTCCGGACTGGGCAAACGCGCGCACAAGGCACCGTGGCTCAAAATGAAAGTTTCAGCCCTTGCGCCTTTGAGCAAGTTGTCTTCATTCAAATTGGTGCGCGGGTTGCAAGCCATCAGCAAACCTGCAGACAAAGCCAGGGCAATCCAGTTAAAAACAAGGCGGATCATTTTCAGGTTCCTTTTTCACTTACAAACATTGTGAATCTTTGTAAGGCAATTGAAACCTCAAAATAAGCTGTAAAGGGCAGCCTATTTACGCGCATGCCCCAAGGCACGGGGTGGCGTATAACCCAGGTGCCTGGCGCGGGCCTCGGCTTGAGCCGCCAACAAGGGCTGAGCAGCCTCACGGTAGTACAGCGCCAGCTCGTAGCTTGCAATGCCGTTTCCCAAACCGCCCGCATACTGCAACCAACCCACGTAACGAAGTTGACCTTGCTCAGCATCCATCTCGCGGTGCAAACGGGCAATGCGGGCTGCTGCATCTTTGTCACCCCGTGCGGCCCGAACCAGATCGGCGGTCGCATCAACCTGTAACTCGGAGGGCATTGACTGGGGAAGCACAAAACTGGTTCTAAACAGCTTGACCTCTTTGTGTCGCAACACACTCAAGGCCTGCTGGGCACCGGCCTGATAAACCATGACAGACCTTGCCTGGATACTGTTCGGGTAAGACGCCAGAAAAGCCTGACACAAGCGAAGCAGATCAACAGGCCACTGTGTTGACTGGATTGCATTCCAATCAGCCTCTTCCTGAGGCAACATGGGCGGAGGCGCGGAAACGCCCGGGAGTACCGAAAGATGCACCGCCAACGGAACCTGCGCACGGGCATTGTCAGCGATGAACGGGGTTTGAGCCAAACGTCGAATTGCAGCAAGGGGGTGCTTCAGCATGGTGTTCTCTACGTCCTGCTTCACCATCCGGAACAGATCATTAAAAGTGATGTGCGCTGCCGACTCCCGAAGCAGTTTCACCAAAGCACCCGTGTAGAAGGTGTTCTGATCAGCGCTGGCCGGAGACACGGCAGGTTTGCCAGCCCCGGTTGAAAAACACACCAAGCTGCCCAAAGGCGCTTCCACCTGATTCAGACCCTCGCCATCGCCCAAGGCATGGCGCAAATCGGTTCGACATGCGTCTATCACCGTGATGTTCAAGGCCTGCGGCCTGGGTGGCAGTGCAGCCAGCAAGGTTTGCTGAAGCACCAGGGAGCGCGCCAGTAAATCACGGCGAGGTGCCGTGGGGTTCACCCCCGAGCCCAACAGCAAATTGTTGGAGTCCAACTGCAAACCGTGACCTGCGTAATAAAACAGAGTGACCGCATTCGGAGGCGCTTGCTCAACCCGTTTTACAAATTCGGTCACTGTGGTTTGCAGGCTGCCTTCATCCAGATTCATGGCCTGGGTGACATCAAAACCCCGAAAGGCCAATGCCTCGCCAAGGTCCATCACATTCTTGTGAATGGGCGGCAAATCGTGCGGAACCGGGTAATCACCATTGCCGATCAACAAAGCCAGCCTGTGCGTGTAGGGCGCAGCGGAATCGCTTGGCAGGCTGCCAGCCTGGGCGGGTGGCAAGCGAAAAACCAAAGGCGGCACTGACACCATACCCGCCAGGCCCAACAAAGTTTGCAGTGCACTTCGCCGGCCGGGCAACTGCGGCAACGTTGAACACGGCAGTTTTACTGAGGTCGTTTTAGTCGTACTGGTACGTGAACTCGTGGCCATCGGTGCTGATACTCAATGTGTTGACTGATTTGCCCAGCAGTGTGGCCTGCAACAATTGACGGCTCACTGTGGGCAACAAAGTGTTGCTCAAAATGGTGCCGACCATGCGCCCGCCCGAGTCAGCCTCATTGCAACGGGCTACAATCCGATCAATCACGGAAGGATCAATTTGAACCGCCATTCGGTGTGTAGAAGCAATGCGTTGCTGAATGCGGCTTAACTGCAAGCGGACGATATTGGCCAGCATGTCACTGGAAAGCGGGTAATACGGCACCACTTCCAGCCGCCCCAACAAGGCAGGTGGAAACACTTGCAACATGGGTGCACGCAGGGCCTTCACAAGTTCCTCGGGTTCAGGCATTTCTCCGGCGTGCAAACCCGCTTTGCAAAGCGCCATTAATTCAGGGGTGCCCACATTCGTGGTCAACAAAATCAGGGTGTTGCGAAAATCAATTCGGCGTCCTTCGCCATCCTCCATCCAGCCTTTGTCAAACACCTGAAAAAACAGCTCGTGTACATCGGGGTGGGCTTTCTCGACTTCATCCAGCAACACCACACTGTAGGGCTTGCGGCGCACGGCCTCGGTCAACACACCGCCTTCACCATACCCCACATAACCGGGTGGCGCGCCTTTCAGTGAAGACACGGTGTGCGCCTCTTGGTATTCACTCATATTGATGGTGATCACATTGTGCTCACCACCGTACAGGTTCTCGGCCAAGGCCAACGCGGTTTCTGTTTTGCCCACGCCCGAAGTACCCGCCAACAAGAACACGCCCACCGGTTTGTTCGGATCATCCAGACCGGCGCGACTGGTTTGAATTCGACGCGAAATGGTTTCCAGCGCATGCGGCTGGCCCACAATACGTGCACCCAGCGCGCTACTCAGGCTCAGCACGTTTTCAATTTCATTGCGCACCATGCGCCCAACGGGAATACCCGTCCAGTCGGCCACCACGGCCGCCACGCACTGCGCATCCACCTGTGGGTGAATCATGGGTGCTTCGCCTTGCAGCGCCTTGATCTCGCATTCCAGCGCCTTCAATGATTCAAGATTGTCGGGGGTCTGCCCGCGAGCCGTATCAGAGGCATCAGTTTGATCAACCTCGCGGCGCAAAGTCAGCAGGGAATCCAGTACCCGCTTTTCGTCTTGCCATTGCGATTGCAACTTCTCCAATTCCTCAGTCAGCCTGATTGATGCTTCTTCAATTTCACCCATCCGTGCTGCGTGCTCACGCCCAAATGCTGCTTCCTTTTCAATCGCCTGTCGCTCAACACGCAAAGCAGTCAACCGCTTTTGAACCGACTCGATGGGTGCAGGGGTGGCGTGCTGGGAAACAGCCACGCGTGCGCATGCGGTGTCGAGCAGACTGATCGCCTTGTCTGGCAACTGCCGCGCAGGAATGTAACGGTGTGACAAACGCACCGCCGCCTGCACTGCTTCATCAAGCAGCCAAACCCCATGGTGTACCTGCATGGCCGCGGCCAAACCACGCAACATGTCGATGGCCTTGGCCTCGCAAGGCTCATCCACCTGTACCACCTGAAAACGGCGCGTCAGTGCGGGGTCTTTCTCAATGTATTTTTTGTATTCAGTCCAGGTTGTGGCGCCAATCGTGCGGAGCGTGCCACGCGCCAAGGCGGGTTTGAGCAAATTGGCGGCATCACCAGTGCCCTGATTGCCGCCTGCACCCACCAAGGTGTGCACCTCATCGATGAACAAAATGGTGCTTTGCTCGCTGGCCTGAACTTCATCAATCACCCGGCGTAGCCGCTGTTCGAATTCGCCTTTCATGGAAGCACCAGCCTGCAACAAACCCAGGTCGAGGGTTAATATTCGCACCCCTCGCAGTGCCGGTGGCACATCACCTGCCACCACCTGCAAGGCAAACCCTTCGACCACCGCAGTTTTGCCCACACCCGCTTCACCGGTAATCAAGGGGTTGTTTTGGCGCCGGCGCAGCAAAATATCGACAATCTGCCTCACCTCCAGCTCGCGCCCGCACACAGGGTCTATTGCACCCTTGCGTGCTTTGTCGGTCAGGTCCACGGTGTAGCGCGTCAAGGCCTCTTCACCGCCCAGCTGGGCAGCAGGCATGGCTCCGCTGGCCTGCCCGGGCAGTGCACCCGGTGGCACCTCGGCAGCCAACAAAGACTGCTCGGCGGAGTTTGCCACCAGTTGTGCAAAGTTTTCACTGAGCGCAGCCTCTGGAATCTGTTTGAAGCGGGATGAAATTTTCAGCAGTTCATGCAACAGAAAATCTGTTTTCAACAAGGCCACCAACACATGACCCGTGCGTACTTTCTGTGCGCCAAACATGAGTGAGGCATAAACCCAGGCCCTTTCAACGGCATTGGTCACATGCTCAGACAAATCGGAAATAGCTTGCGCACCGCCGGGCTGACGCTCAAGGGCACGCTGCACATCCACAAGTACAGCGTTTGCATCCAGATCAAAATGGCGAAGAATGTGGTGCCAATCGCTGTCATCCTGCTGAAGAATTTGGGCCACCCAATGCACCAGTTCAACATATGGATTACTGCGCAATTTGCACAGCACGGTGGCACCTTCAACCGATTTGAATGCAATGGGATTTAATTTGGCAAACAGCGAAACACGGCTGATATTGCTCATGCTGAACTCCGGGACAATGAAGAATAGGTGGGAACCGCAGGACATTTCATGCGAACGGTGGTCGGCTGTTGCGCGCGTTTGTGCAGCTGTAGTTCACCCAGCCATGCCGTGCGCCCCAACTGGGCTGTGCCGTCAAGGCAAGCTTGCGGAATTTGGTCAGGGCTGATTTGAAGTGCAAATTCACAATCAAACTCAAGCCCCAGGTAGGCATGGGCTGCCTGCACAAGGCGCTTGCGGCCTTCGGTGGCGGGCAACAGTTGTTGGTAAGCGTTGTAGGCCATGGGGCCAATCTCAATTTTTATTTTGCTTTGCGCGCACCACACCCTGCTTCCAAGCATGGCCCCACGCCCAAGCACTTGTGGGCCAGCCTGCACAGGCAATTGCAGCCATTGCGCCTGAAAGGGAAAAATTTGCACCGGCAAACCAGTCAAGGCCGACAGGCTGTTGGCCAGGCCCTCCTGTGTTTTGCTTCGCCGGGTGAAGTGCGCTGCCAGACTGGCGCGAAAATGCGTGGGCAAGGCCTCGCGCCCCCAGCTGGATAATGCACCATGGCCCACCAAACTATTCAAATGCTGCGCAAACGGATTGAACGTGTGGCGGTGATAGGCAATGTGGGGTTGCGACTCGGCCCATGCCCTGTAAAACAACAAATAAACCCGGTGGTGAAAGATATCCAGAAACTCGGCGAATGTGGGGTCGTTCCACTGATGAATGCGAGTGTAGGCATGTTCTGTGTAATGCAGTGGCAACGCGCCATTGGGGCCCAACAAACCGAAGTTCTGAATGTAGAACTTTGGAACCTCACCCAAACGCCCCGCTGCAATGTGGCCTTCGTGTTTGAAATCTTGTGTGGCGAAATCAAGGTAGGGTCGCTGCCCCAAACGCACAGGGTCATCACGCAGGCGCAATGACTTTCCAAGCAAAGGTTTACCGGTGTGGGTATGTTCAATTTGCCGCAGCAAGGCAAAAAAATTCGGGGCAGGTGGCTTGAGCGCGCTCATTTGCACAAGCCCTGCTACAACAAAGGCCGGTTGCCCGACCGTGCAGGAAAATCAAACACTGCACCCGTGCTGTGCAGACGCACCCGGGTTTGCACAAATGAATTCACCGACACATGGCTTGCAAGGTAGAAGGCCAGCACACTGCCCAGCACCAGGGCACCCGTGCCCTGTAAGGCCAATTCATCCAGTGTGAGCGTAACCAGCAGGCCGCGCACCACAGCTGGCCTGCCTTGGCGCACAACACGCGACACGAGTGGCTGCGATTCAACTGCCAAAATCGCCCTGGCCATGTGTTGATGAGCCTGCTGCGCAGGGTCGGCGTGCAAGGCCAAAAGCTGCCCCAAAGCCAGGGCATCTTGATCGATTAAGCCAAGGTAGTTCAGTGACAAGTGCTCGATCAACTGCCAGCAACTTTGCCCGCCATACCTGGCCGCCTTCGGACGGCTGGGGCCGCGCAAAAAACGAATGGAGTGAACGGGCAAGTTGCCAGGCCAGGCCAGGTCTGTCGGCCCTTGCCCCACTGGCATCAGCAGGGGCAAATCCCGATTGGTACACAAAGCCTTCACCGCCAGCTGTTCAAGCCCATGTGTTTGAATGAGTTCACCAGTGGGCAAGGTAAGGCCAAGATAAACATCACTGCCTGAGTACGAGGAACGACCACCCTCGCGCACTTGTTTTTCTGACAGCAAAGTGGGCACACGCCGGTGTACGAATCTGGGGGTCTCACAATCGTTATGGGTGTTGGCTTGGTTCGACACCGCATACAAGGGCGGCAATTCCTGCACCTTGTTTTGCCCGTACCCCTGTACGCCCAGCACCGAATGCACTTCAAAATCGTGTGGCTTGCTGCGATTGGGCTGCACTTGCACTTCATGCAAACGTTCATCCAGCAACACGCGGTCGCAGTTCTGTTCAAACAAATTGACCACAGGGGTGCAATTCAAGGCCAATGAATCCACTCCCACCACACGGTCTAGCTCGGTATTTGGCTCGGCAAAACAGAAGGCCAGCTGAAATGTGGAATGCTGGCAACTGGCCAGAAAACGCCTTAAACCTTGAACACGGAAAAACAGAAATCGGGCCGGAAACGCAAAAAACTCCTGCAACAAACGCATGCCACTGAACTGGTTTGAATGGACCGGGAGCAGTGCCTCGGAATCATAAAGCCCCAAAGCAGCAACACACGGAAGAGGTAACCATTGCCAATCGACTTGTTCAGGTGCACGAATGCCAACCGAGACAGTTTGTTGACACAACCTTTCCAAGAGTGCATAGGCGTATTCATCACCACAACTGACATGAAAATCGAGTTCATCCAGTGGCAGTTGGGACAATGCAGAGTGCGTTGAATTCTCGATGGTGACCAGCAAAGCTGACCGTGGCTGCTTGCCACCCCGCATGGTTCGCACATGGGCCTTGAAGGGGCCGTGTTCAATGGCCTGAATGACCAAGGGCCACAAGGTTAAACTGTGCCCAACCCTGAACTTGCAGGGCGTGTTGATGCCCTTGGCCACCTGGCTTTGCAGCACGGTGCCGGCTGAAAGTGAAATGCCTTTTTTCAGGGCAACATCGCTGTGATTGGGATTGAGTTGCACCACCCCCATGGCGGGCACAGGGGCTAAAAAATTCGGGCTGATGCAGTTGAGCAATTGCTCGGTAAACCGCGGAAACTCCTCGTTCAAGCGAAGCTGAACCCGGGCAGTCAGAAAAGCAAAACCCTCCAGCAATCTTTCAACATAGGGGTCTTGTACCTCGGTTGCATCCATCGACAGGCGCGACGCAATTTTAGGAAAGCGCGCAGCGAACTCGGCACCCGTGTCGCGCACGTGAGCAAGCTCCTGAATATAAAACTGAAGTAAACGAGGGTCCATATGGAGGTGATACCTGTTACTCAGAAGCCGGAGAGCGGCAACAACAGCACCTTGCCGGTTTCAAGATCCACTTCAGTGCGCAACATCAATTCGATTGGGTAGGGTTGAGCCCACAACAAACCGGAAATACGCAGACCAATTACATTGTGCAAATGCATCAGGCCTTGTTGGGTTTCCGCCGTTACTTTCAATGAATTCCCGTCGATTCGTGGTTCGAACCGCCGAATAAGATTGGCCACGGTTCGTTCAAAATCTTTGACATCGATCATGGACGCAATTTTTCCGGCCACCGGGGGCATGCCATAAGCCAGCACAGACTCATTCAATTGCGGCTGACCCTCAAGACACTTGCTGTCAAGAACGCGGGTTGCGTTCAGCAACTGCTCGAGATCGCGCAGCACCAGCTGACGCAGCGCCTCTTTGGTAATGAAGCGGCGATTGGCAGATTCAGTTTGAAGGGCGGGCTCGTCATCCTGAAGACGATCCAGCAAGGCTGGTTGCAGCGCGTCCCTAGACTTACTCATACACGTCAATGTAAGTGCAGGCACCTGCCTTTAAATTGGCTGCCGACTTGGGGGTATACACGACTTCGATTTCCTTGAATGCAATCGAGAATGACTCCCCGACCTGCCGGCCATCGCTTGCACTGCCTGTGATTTCATAATCGCAAATACGCGCCTTGCGCAAAGTTATACGCAAGTAATCAATGGTTGCAAGGCCACCAGGGTCGCGACAAGTGAGTACCACTTTGCTCAGCAGCTCTGCGGATTTCAAGGCACTCATGATTGCGGTGGTCGAACTGTCGATCGCCTTTTGAACGCTCAATGTGCGCACCGAGGCTTTGGATGCAAGTTGCGATGATGAATGAACCTGCTGGGACATGCCCCAGGACCACCCCGAGATTTCTATTTCACCCACATGACCACTGACCTGACTTTCCCCTTGGATGGCCCCTTGGCGGGAACCATCCAGGGCCAGGAACATATCAACTTTCGACATTGTGTTTCCTGGCTGTCCGATTACTTCTCGGAGTTGGTTGCAATATTGAATGTCGCTTCAACTTTGCCATCCGGGCCACCATCTTTCTTCTGTGGCACGTACACATAGCTGAACTCGGCAAAGTTCAAAGTCACGGTTTCTGTCAGGCGGTCTTCACCACCAGAACCACCCTGACTTACGTTGGAGATGATGACGTCTTTCATCGTCAGCACAACATATTCCAGTGGCTTCTCACCTGCCTTGCGCACGGTCAGAATGGCTTCGTCGAAATGCTTGCCGTTGCAACATGCCTTGATCAGGTTTGGCGTTGCCTTGTCAATGTACTTGGTGAAGCTGATGTCCTGAACGCTGACTTTGCCTGCACCACCACCACGGCCCACATGGGTTGTGCCCGACTGGGACATGCCCCAGCTCCAGGCGGCAATATCGATCTCTTTGGCATGTACGCTGTCTACGGATTCGCCATCTACACCCTTGATTTTCAAAAACATGTCTACGGACATTGGATTCCCTCTGTAATTGGTTGATTAATAGTTCAAGTTTTAAGACGCTTTGGCGGATGGCAACTTGCTGACCAAACGCAAAGACACGGTGAGGCCCTCTAGCTGGTAGTGCGGGCGCAAATAGAATCGTGAGGCATACATGCCGGGGTTGCCCTCTATTTCCTCAACAACCACTTCGGCTGCGGCAAGCGGACGAGAGGCTTTAACCGCCTCGGAGGAATTTGCAGGATCGCCGTCCACGTATTGCATGATCCAGTCTTGCAACCAGCGCTGCATGTCGGCGCGTTCCTTGAATGAACCCACTTTGTCGCGCACGATGCACTTCAGGTAATGCGCAAAGCGACAGGTGGCAAACAGGTAAGGAAGACGGGCAGCCAATTTCGCATTGGCTGTTGCGTCCGGATCTTCGTACTCGGCAGGTTTGTGCAAAGACTGCGCACCAATGAAGGCTGCCAGATCACTGTTCTTTTTGTGAATCAGCGGCAAGAAACCGCTTTTGCTAAGCTCAGCCTCACGACGATCGGAAATGGCGATTTCAGTGGGGCACTTCATGTCCACTCCACCATCGTCAGTGGGGAAGGTGTGCGTGGGCAGGTTGGGTACTGCGCCGCCCGATTCAATGCCGCGAATGCGTGAGCACCAGCCGTACTCCTTGAATGATCGGTTGATGTTCACCGCCATGGCATAAGCCGAGTTGGCCCACGTGTAGCGGCTGTGATCGGCCAGACCCGTGTCTTCTTCAAAAGCGAATTCCTCCACTGGGTTGGTTTTTGCACCGTAGGGCTGACGGGCCAGAAAACGTGGCATGGTCAAGCCGAGGTATTTGGAGTCGTCTGCATCGCGCAAGCTGCGCCAAGCGGCATAGTCGGGTGTGGAAAAAATTTTGGTCAGGTCGCGTGGGTTGGCAAGTTCTTGCCAGGAGTCCATTTGCAAAGTGGCCGGGGACACTGCCGACAAGAACGGGGCATGTGCAGAGGCGCTGATTTTCGCGAGTTCGCCCAGCATTTCCACATCGGGAGGTGAGTGATCGAAGTAGTAATCGCCAATTAGGCAGCCATAAGGTTCACCACCGAACTGACCATATTCATGCTCGTAAATTTTCTTGAACACCGGGCTTTGATCCCAAGCCACACCCTTGTACCGTTTCAAGGTTTTGGCCAATTCGGTTTTGGACACATTCATGAAACGAATTTTCAAGAATTCATCGGTTTCAGTGTTGTTGACCAGGTAATTGAGGCCGCGCCAGGCACTTTCCATTTGCTGGAAATCGGCATGATGAATAATTTCATTGATTTGTACGGAAAGCTTTTGATCGATCGCGGCGATCATTCGCTCGATGGAATCAACCACATCGTCGCCCACCAGCTCCACCCCTTCAAGCGCCTGCTGCGCCAGGGTAAGCACCGCGGACTCTACTTCAGACCTGGCCTCATCGGTTTTCGGTTTGAATTCTTTTTGCAACAGGGAAGACAGTTCACTGCCCTCAAGTTCGATGACATCGAGCGCACGGTTTTGAAGTTGTTCAGACATGATTACTCACCTTCAGGGGAGGTTGATTCAACAGGCTTGACGCTGGTCGACAGGCTTTTCAGCAAAGCTGGGTCAGCCAGCAGTTTTGCCAACAGCTCTTCAGCACCGTTTTTGCCATCCATGTACGTGAGCAGGTTGGACAGTTGCTGGCGTGCCTCCAGCAACTTGCGCAGAGGCTCTACTTTTCGCGCAATCGCCGCAGGGCTGAAATCGTCCATGGATTCAAAAGTGATGTCGACCGCCACATTGCCTTCGCCGGTGAGGTGGTTGGGCGCATGGAAGGCCACGCGCGGCTTGATACTTTTCATGCGTGCATCAAAGTTGTCGACATCCACTTCCAGGAAATCACGCTCGGCCACCGGTGCCAATGGCACCTCGGATTTTCCGGACAAGTCGGACATGACCCCCATGACAAAAGGCAGCTGAACCTTTTTCTGTGAACCGTACACTTCAACGTCATACTCAATTTGTACGCGGGGTGCACGATTGCGCCCCACAAATTTTTGTCCGCTCATTGATCAATCTCGCAAGTAAGAAGAATGGGTAAACGCAGGGCGACTTTAAGCATCTTCCTGCTCGAGAGAATCGGGATTGACTCCCATGATTTTTGCCACCTCGGCCAAGGCCTCTGGCGCAAGGTCTTTCATCAACTGCATGAAGTTTTTGTCGATCAGGCGACGTGCCCTTTTCAAGAGAAGCTGCGCCGGATTGGTCGGCTCGGCGTGCTCAAGGTAAGTACACACTTGATCAATCGCTGCCAAAGCCTGAGCACGAGAATGAATTCCTGCCGAAACCAATGAGGGCGCGGGCTTGCTCGAATTACAGCTTGAATCGAACAAAGCACTGTGTGGCACAGCGGCCGGGTTTTGTTCCATTTGGGGTTCGGGCAGGCAGGACAGCACATGGTTCAGCAACACACCGAATTCGGAAAGTTGCGGCAGCCGATCCGCTTCAACATATTGGGCCAGCGCGGTGAGAATTCTGTTCAAGTTGACTTTGCTGCTCAACAACACGGCACGCAAAACTTCAACCTTGCCTTCCGGTGACCGAAAGAACATCTCGATTTGCTCGCGAGACACAGGTACTTCAGTGCCTGGAGAATTGCCAGTGAGCGCTTCGAAGTCTTTTAGGCGAATGTCGCCAATTCGCGGATTTCCAACCACGACACAATTGCGCAGGGATTGAAAAAATGAGCCACCGAATCCAAGCCCTTCAATGACGTTGATGCGGGCATAGGGATCGCCATCATCGAGAGGTGGATTGACGACAGACCACGCCGTTTCAAGCAGACTGGCCAGCGCACCTAAACTTTCCGGCAGGGTTTGCAAACCACCCAGATTCAAGCGCGACTCAGCCCACAACACCACCAAGCGCAAATCTCGACTGCGCTCCAGCAATTGCACGGCACCGGTTTCTACAGCACTCCAGTCGGGTGGTGTTGCTGCTTCAAACTGGGTTTCTGGCTTGCCTCGGGCTGCTTGTTGCAGTTCAAGAAATGCGTTGTCGTATTCAAGATTGGGGCCACAGTCACCCTGCACAAAGGGTGCCGCCCAGGAAGGTGCAAGCAATGCCTCTGGTTCAACTGATGTTGCCGGGGTTGATGAAAATTGAGAAGCTGACACGTTGCTCAGAGGCCCTAATGGTAAAACCATGCGGGACTCTAGCAACGGAATTTGAAGTTGGCGATGGGTCTAACCTGAGCACCATCACCACATGTAGTGATCGAGTGATGTCTATCCGACTTTGCGGGTCAGTTCACGCAACAACACCCACTCCTCCGCAGAGCTTGGATGAACGGCAATGGTGCGATCAAAATCGGCTTTGGTCGCACCCATGGTGTACAACACGCCCAGAAGCTGGATCATCTCGGGGGCATCGTCTCCAAACATGTGAATACCCACTACTCGGTCAGTGACATCATCGATCAGCAACTTCATGTAGGTTTTCTGTTCACCGCCCGAGAACTTGGTTTTCATGGGCGTGAACTCTGTTTCATACACACGGGTGGGTGCGCGCTTGGCAGCCTGTTCTTCGGTCAAGCCAACACTGCCAATGGGCGGTGAGGTGAAAGTGGCTGTGGGCACGCTGCTGTGATCCACCCAGAGATTTTTCCCGTTGAACTCATTTTCAGCCAGTGCGCGCCCTTCTGCGATGGCCACAGGTGTCAGGTTCACACGGTTGGTGACATCGCCCACGGCATACACACCTTTAATGCCAGTGTGGCTGTATTTGTTCACTTCAATTTCACCGGCAGGCCCCGTACGCAGGCCAATGTTTTCGAGTCCCAAGCCTTGCGTGTTGGGGCTGCGACCTGTGGCATTCAATACAAAATCAAACGTGTGCGCTCCTGCTGCGGTTTGCAATTCAAACGAGGCTCCTTGTTGGCCAAGCGATTTGAAATCGGTGTCGGGAAACAATTGAATGCCTTGCAGTTTCATGGCGGTGACCAAGCGATTTCGAATGCCTTCATCGAAACCGCGCAAGGGCAAGTCACCACGATAGAACACCGAGACCTCAGAACCGAGGCCGCGCAATATGCATGCAAATTCGAGTGCGATATAACCTGCGCCAATCACACCCACACGTTTGGGCAACGTAGAAAGATCAAGCAGTTCATTCGAGGTTGCGGCAAGCTCAAGTCCCGGAAATGCGCCGCGATTGGGCGCTGCGCCACTGGCGATCAAAATTCGCTGGGTGTTCAACACCCGATCGCCCACATGAACTTCTGTGGTGGATTTGATGACACCATGACCGCGTATGGTTTCAACCCCACTGTTTTCGAGCATGCGGGCATAGATACCTTCGAGCCGGTCAATTTCCTTGCCTTTGGCTTCTTGCCATTGGGCCATAGAGAATTCTGCTTGTGTTACTTGCCAGCCGGGCTGCAAACCTTCTCGCAGGGTTTGACCAAACTGTGCGGCATACATCATGAGTTTTTTGGGCACACAACCGCGAATAACACAGGTGCCACCCAGCCGGCTTGATTCGATGAGTGCGACTTTTGCGCCATAGCTGGCCGCGCGGCGGGCGCTGGCCACTCCACCTGAACCACCGCCGATGACGACGAGATCGTAAGGTGCGTTGGGTGTGCTCATTGAATTCTCCTTGGGTGCTGCATTGAAGGTTCATTGTACCGCGAGGAGCTTGGGGCGATTCTCGCGAGTGGCCTTTGCGCGGGTTACTTGTGTCGCACAGAGCTGGTGATTAAGCGCTGGTCACCGCTGCTGTTCCTGGCCCAATCGGCGGCGGTGTTTCGATCGCCTCGCCTTCAAGAAAACCTGCCCTTGCGTGCCGAGCAGGGCCGGTGTTGCCCAGCATGGGCGACAGAGAACGGACCCGACCCGCAGTTTAGGAGGGTCGTTCTCAGGCATCGCAAGGCTCAGCAAGGGATCAACAGGTTTTCTGGCGAAAGATCGGAACCCAAGCCGAGAGGGCGATTAGAACGCAACGAGAGATCGAAACCCAAGCCGAGTGGGCAGTTAACGAACAGCCGAGCAAGCTTGGATCACCCCAACCGCCACGCATGGTACTTGCCCAACCACAGCAGCACTTTCTCCGGCGCATGCGCCCGCTTCCACTCACCCGCAGCGTATTTGTTGGCCTCAGCCAATGTGGGGTAGGTGTGGATGGTGCCCAGAATTTTGTTCAAACCCAAACCATGTTTCATGGCCAACACAAATTCAGCCAACAAGTCGCCTGCATGCACGCCAGCAATGGTCACGCCCAGAATTTTGTCCTTGCCCGGCACGGTCAAGACCTTCACCACACCGTGTGCATCGCTGTCGGCAATGGCGCGGTCCAGGTCGTCAATGCCATAGCGTGTTACCTCGTAGGCAACGCCCTGCTCCTTGGCATCCTGTTCATTCAAACCCACGCGGGCCACTTCAGGATCAGTAAAAGTGGTCCAGGGAATGACTGAATAATCGGCCTTGAATTTTTTAAGATGGCCGAACAATGCATTCACAGAGGCATACCACGCTTGGTGCGCAGCCACGTGGGTGAATTGATAGGGACCCGCCACATCGCCTGCCGCAAAAATATTGGGGTACAAGGTTTCAAGGTACTCATTGGTGACCACGGTGCGGTTGGTTTCGATACCCAGTTTCTCAAGGCCATAGCCGGTCAGGCGTGCTTTACGACCCACCGCGCAAATCACATCATCAAATTCAATTTCAACGATGTTGCCTTGGTGTTCGGTGACCAATACTTTTTGATCGCCTCTGCGCTCAAACCGAACGGCTTTGTGTCGGGTCAGAATGTTCACTCCGTCAGCGCGCATGGATGCAGCGGCCAGGTCTGAAATTTCGGGATCCTCGCGCACCATGATTCGATCGCCCAGTTCAACCTGGGTTACTTGTGAGCCCAAACGTGCAAAAGCCTGGGCCAATTCGCTGCCAATGGGGCCACCGCCTAGTACGACCAAACGTTTGGGCAGGTCGTCGCGTTTTGCGAATTCGTCCCACAAGGTGTCGCTGGTCAGGTAACCACTGGTTTCAATACCAGGCAAAGGTGGCACCACCGGTTGGGCGCCTGCAGCAATCACAATACTGCGAGTGGTCAAGCGGCTGGTTTCACCGCTGTTGTGCTTGATTTCAACGGTCCAGGGATCGACGATGGTTGCATAGCCCTGAATCACATCCACGCCCAGGCCGGTGTAGCGTTCTACGCTGTCGTGCGGCTCGATCGCTTTGATGATGTCGTGCACACGGGCCATGACCGCCTTAAAGCTGAAGCTGGGCGTGGCTGCATGCAAACCATATTTGTCGGCATGGCGCATTTGGTGAGCCAGCTTTGCACTTTTAATGATTGCCTTGGAAGGCACGCAACCAAAGTTCAGACAATCGCCGCCCATTTTGTGGGCTTCAACCAGGGTCACTTTGGCCTTCACTGCGGCAGCAATGTAAGAGCTCACCAAACCCGCTGCACCCGCACCAATCACCACCATGTTGCGATCAAACTTAACCGGCCTGGTCCATTGGGCATACACCTTGCGGGCCTTGATTTTGTCGGTCACTTTTTTTGCGATCAGCGGGAAAATGCCCAACAACACGAATGAAAGGATGAGGCCAGGGGAAAGAATGCCTGCGAGGCTGTCGATTTTCGCAAGTTCGGTACCGGCATTCACGTACACCACGGTGCCTGCAAACATGCCAAGCTGGCTGACCCAGAAGAAGGTGAAAGCCTTCATGCTGGTCAAGCCCATGAGCAGGTTGATCAGAAAGAACGGGAACACGGGCACCAAGCGTAGCGTGAACAGGTAAAAAGCACCCTCTTTTTCAACCCCTTCATTGATCGCTTTCAGGCGGTTACCAAACTTGGCTTGCACAGAATCGCGCAGCAGGTAACGCGCACCAATAAAGGCGAGCGTGGCACCAATGGTGGATGCAAACGACACCAGAATCAAACCTTGCAGCAAACCGAACAGGGCGCCTGCAGCCAGGGTCATGACTGCGGCACCAGGAATTGAAAAGGCGGTCACCAGTACATAGGCTGCAAAAAAAACACCGGCAACCAGCCAGGGAGATTCCGCCTGAAATTCACGGAACTGCTCAAGACGACTTTTCAGGCTGTCGAGTGTCAGCAAACTGTGAAGATCGAAGGCAAACACCGCCACAACAGCTGCAACAATGAGCAGCAGAACAATTTTTTTCATGTCAATTCCTTGGTTTTCTACGCAGTGTGTTGCCAATCATGCATCGTCTGGGCAACTTGTACAGATAGTTTCGGCGAGTCGTACAAAAAAGTTACCTCGATCTTGAAAGATAGTCGCGTTAATCTAGGTCAACACGATGACAGCTGCACTTCGACCATGAGCACAACCATTCATTCAATTTTTATCAGCCACGGCGCACCCACTTATGCACTGGAACCCGGCCTGCCCGGCCAAGCCCTGGAAACCCTGGGACAACAACTGCTTGCCCAAGGTACGCGCGGACTGATTGTTCTAAGCCCTCATTGGCGTAGCGCCAAGCTGGCGGTGACCAGCCACGAAGCGCCCGTGATTGTTCACGACTTTTATGGTTTTCCAAAACCGCTGTACGAACTGAAACCGGAAATTTGCGGTGCGCCTGAACTGGCATCGCAACTTGCAACACATTTGGCCGAACACGGTTTAAGCGCCGAATTGCGCCCACAACAAGGTTTTGATCATGGGGCCTGGGTGCCCTACATTCACCTGTTCCCAAATGGTGGCCCGCCCATGTTGCAACTCAGCATGCCGGTGGACTGGAATGGCGAAACTGCATTGAATATGGGTGCCTTGGTGGGTGAATTTGCCCGCCATGCGAAAGCAGTGGTGATTGGAAGTGGCAGCTTGACGCACAATTTTGATGACATGGACATGCGCGCCGCAAAGGCAGGAGATGGTGGGCAGGCGCAAAACCTGCCTTATGTGCACGAGTTCAACACATGGGTTCAGGAACGCCTGCGGGCGTGCGACAGCAAGGCGATTGCGCGCGCGGAGCTTGATGCACCGCACTTTGCACGGGCCCACCCGGACGACGACCACTACCTGCCCCTGCCTTTTGCCATGGGTGCAGCGGGGAACAACTTCAAGGTCAATGTGCTACCCGAGGATGTGCGTTACAAAGCCCTGTCGATGCAAAGCTTTGCATTCACCGCTTAACTTTGCATTCACCGCTTAAATTGGTCGACCAATATCAAGACAGCTGTGTGGCACTGCAGTTGATGGACTCGGGTAGCACACCGTCTTGCAGGGCTTTTTTCAGCGACTCAACACCCCGGCCCCACAAAGGCACCTGAGTTGGCTGGCCCTGCACGGTGGGCACAGTGAGTGGATCTTGCCCGGCTTCGCTGTATTGATCGATGGCGCGCACCAGATCAAGGTGACGCACCCACACCCACTGACTGCGTTCTATGTCCGCACACTGGCGGGTTTGAGCAATGTCATCGACGGATTTGAAAGGCACCTGCGCGGTGTACAGGTGAAACGGCACACCGGGCGAGATGGAAGGGCCCTTGAGTTGACCGATGTCGATGTCAGCACTGCTGTATACGCAATTGGATTCTTCGGTGAACTCTCGAACAGCGGTTTGTGCGGGCGATTCACCTTTCTGCGCGCTGCCGCCCAAGGTGGCCCAAGCGCGGCGCGTGGGGTGCGGATCAAAGGCCATCAAGTGCAAAGCCTCGCCAGCGACACAACTGTAGGCGATCAGCCCGGCGGGCGGCGCGTTGCTCGATGAGCAGGCAACTAGCGTAAACAACAGCAGCACGACAACAAACAAACGCATGGTGAAAGCAATCCTGAATGTGGAGTGCTCATTATTACCTGCTTACATGACACCTTGCGAGATCAGGCACCCATCCAGCCCAATGCAATGGCAGTCAGCACAGTAGACACACCAGCTGTGTAAATTGTTTTCAGTTTTCCAGTCAATTTGATGCTCTCCGGAATCATTTCATTGCAAACCACAAATGCCATCGCACCTGCGGCAAAAGCCATTGAAGCGGGCGTACCCATGGCCCATGAATCGGCAGTAATTACGCCCAAACCAGCGCCCAGTGGTTCAACCAACCCTGTGGACAATGCGGCCAGCGCAGCAAGCGCTTTGTGCACGCCAATGCTCCACAAGGCTGTGGCCACAATCAAGCCTTCGGGAATGTTTTGCAAACCGATCGAAAAAGCCGCGCCGGAGGCACCGTTCAGGTTGCCTGCGCTGGCGCCCACTGCAAAACCTTCCGGTACATTGTGCAAAGCAATGGCGATGGTCATCAGCAAGGCCATGCGCAGGCGTTGATTGCCCGCCATTTCCGGGCCTGCCACGGGGTGTTCATGCGGCAGGGTTTGGTCAAGCACTGTCATCACACCGTAGCCTGCTGCAGTGGCCACCAGCACCACCATCAAAGCGCCTTCCGTTTGAATGGCAGGGATAAACAGGGACATCACCGCTGCGGCGGCCATCATGCCGCCTGCGATCGCGATGAACAAACCCAAGCCTTTGTCATCAATTTTTTTCATGACCAGCAACGCCATGCCGCCAAGGCCGGTGGCGGCGCCGGCAATGGCCGAGAACTCGACTGCCTGAAGCTTCGATGGGCTTGCCACGATGTACTGAACCGCAGCCCAAACCGCAGGTGCGCCTTGTGTGACGATGAGGTACAAACCCAGCGCAACAATCAGAATACCCACCACGCCACGCAAAGCGCGAAACGCACGAACGGCATCCAGGCCGGCTTGGTCGGCGATGTTCAGACCTACAATTTTGGTCATTTGATGAAAACTCATGACGGGCTCCCGTGCTTCAAAGGCTTGAATACACGGTTAGTTTGCCCGAGAGCATATTATTCGTCTAACGGATAATTTCTTTGAAGTTAATCGTTTTTACCGATTAATAGCGCAGGTTCTGAAGCCGGACAACACGTCTTGCCGGTCCGGTTGAAAATAGTTGCGGTATTTGGGGTGAACCATTTCGGCAGAAGTGGCCCAACTCGCCCCCTTCAATACCTTTCGGTCATGAAACCAGGGTTTGGAGTAATCGACATAAGGGTGCATTTTGAACCCGTCGAAGGGAAGGAAGGTATTGGCAGTCCATTCCCACACCTGCCCCCACTGCATATTGGCTTGTGTGTGTGCGGCATATTCCCATTCGGCCTCAGTGGGCAACCTGCGGCCTGCCCACTGGCAATACGCCTGGGCATCCAGCCAACTGATGTTCTCGGCCGGCGCACTCAGCTTGAGCGGTGTTTTCTGACCATAACCCAGGTTAATCCAGCCACCGTTTTCAAATGCAACAAAGGCAGGCACTGGGTGTTGGGTGGCCTGGACAAATTCAAGATACTGCGCCCAGCTGACCGGACGTGAATCGATGGTGAATGCCTGTATCTGAACCACACAGGCGGGTACCTCATTGTCAAATGCGAAACCCTCGCCTTGCCAGCCCAGAGTCCACCGGCTGCCTGGCAGCTCGAGCTGAACCAAGTCGCCGCACTCCTGAACGCCGGGCCTGCATGCATTGTGGCGGCGCAATGGAATATTCAGCAACTTGGCCATGAAGACCGCGGCTTCGTTGTGCATTTGTTCATGCAACACACACAGACGGAAAAAATAAAGGTACTGGTCGGCATTGCCGGGGTCGCTGGCACACAGCGCATCAGCCTGCTCCAGCAACTTCAATGTGTCCCGCAACGAGGCGGCCAGATACTCACGGGTGCCCTGCAAATCGGGCAAACCGATTTCCCAGCGGGTGTCATGCGCGATGGTGCTTGAATTCAGGCGCGCATCGGCATTGAACAGGCGAGACTCCAGCTTGGGTGCATCGGGATTGCACTGCACACCCAAGGCCCAGTCAGGGTTGCGGGCCAGCCACCAGTCTTGAAACCAGGCCACATGACACAATTCCCAGAGCGGCGGGTTTAACTCGGGGCGGCATGGCACTGTGCACTCATGTCCCAGAGCATTCACGTAGTCCTCGAGCAAGCCCAAGGTGCGCTCGCGCGTGCGCAACAAAGCGTCGCGAAGAAAGGAGGCGTTTGCTGTTCGGGCCAACTGGGCTGGATGGATGCGGCTGTTCACAAAGGTACTGCAGTGGTGTGGATACACTAAGTGTACGACAAGTGGCTACAATGAAAGCAATCGGAAATGTCGATCAAGAAGGAATGAACCCACTGAACACCCAAGCCAGCTCCCTTTCATTGAAGCAACTGAGCTATTTGCTGGCCGTTGCTGAAACGCTCAACTTCACCCGGGCGGCCGAGCGGTGTTTTGTGACGCAATCGACTTTATCGGGTGGCATTGCAGAACTTGAGCGCACATTGGGTGTGCAATTGGTAGAACGAGACCGCCAGCGAGTTGCGTTAACGCCCGTGGGTGTAGAAGTGGTGGCGCGCGGACAAAGTATTTTGTCGGCCAGCCGCGACCTGGTGGCGCACGCGCAATTGGCGGCCGACCCCGCCAACGGAGAATTCAGGCTGGGCGTCATACCGACCATCGCGCCCTTTTTGCTGGGAGCAATTTTAAGCAGAACCAAAACCGGCTTTCCTGATTTGGTACTTCGCGTGCGCGAAAGCCAAACCGCAGCCTTGCTTCAAGAAGTGGAACTCGGCGAGCTGGATGCCGCGCTGGTTGCCCTGCCCATCGATTTGGGCAAACTGAGGGCCTTTCCCTTGTTTGAAGAACCCTTGCGATTGGTCGCCCACAGGAATGACGCCCTGTGTAAAACAGCAGGTGTACGCCTGCGAGAGGTGGACACCCGCCGCCTGCTGTTGCTTGAGAAAGGCCATTGCCTGCGAGACCACACCGTATCGGCTTGCAGTGCCAAACAACGGGAAGCGAACAACAACGACGGCAATCCGGTTGAGGCCAGCAGCTTGGCCACCATGGTTCAATTGGTGAACTCCGGCCTGGGCTGTGCCTTGTTGCCTGACATGGCCATACAGGCCGGTTTGCTGCACAAAACCGAAGTGAAACAGATTGAACTGGCTGCGCCTTTGCCCAGCCGGGAAATTGCCTTGGTGACCCGCAGCAGTCACCCCAAGCTTGGCTTTATAGAAACAGCACTGTGCCCGTTGTTAAAGGCTTGTCAGCCGGGGTAAACGCCAATCTACCTTCACTTGCATCACTTGGAATTTAACTGGTATGATCAGTTGACCAGTTAATAATTGTTGCTGCTGATATATGCAAACCATTGACCATATTCATAAAACGTCGATCTCCGAGCAGGTTTACACCCAGCTTCGCGATCGAATCCTCAAAAAGGTATTACCAGTTGGGGCAGAACTGCCTTCCGAACGGGAACTGTCTGAAACGCTGGGAGTTAACCGGGGTGCGGTGCGTGAAGCGATTAAACGCTTGCAACAGGCCCGACTGGTTCGGGTACGCCATGGTGGGGCGACACAGGTTGAGAACTTTGAAGCCGAGGGAGGCCTTGAACTGCTGCCAAGCCTGATGGTCAATGCACAGGGGCAAGTCAACCTCGAAGTGGCCCGGGGGATCGTAGCCTTGCGCAAGGCTTTGGCGCCAGTGGTGGCTGGGCAAGCAGCAGTGCACGGCGGCAAGGCATTGGCCGATGCACTGAAGCCGGTGATTGCCAACATGCAAAATACCAGCGAACTGCCAAAACTTCAGCAACTGGCCTTTGATTTTTGGGCCCTGGTGGTGCAAGGCAGCGGCAATGTGGTGTTCAAGCTGGCGTTCAACTCCATGAATCAAACCTACCTTGCGGCCTGGAACACGCTAACCTTGGTGATGCAGGACGAGTTTCGCGATATAGACACGCTAACCCAACTTATGCAGGCCATTGAAGCTGGAGAACAGCGGCGTTGCGAGGTGCTGGCCCGGCAACATGTGGAGCTGGGCAGCCGTGCATTGAATGCTGCGCTGGGCACCGCTTAACACTTGGTCAAATACGGAGACACACATGTTGGGAATTCCTTTGGGTCTGTTGACCGCCAATGCCGTGGAATGGGGCATGCACAAATACGTGCTGCACGGGATGGGGAAAAAACGAGGCACATTCTGGGCCTTTCACTTTCATGAACACCACAGGGAAGTGCGTGAACATGGCTATTACGACCCGAACTATGAGCGCTTTCCGCTCGGGATGCATGCACAGGGCAAAGAGGCCTGGGCACTGATTGCCAGCGCGGTTGCAGTGACACCGCTGTTTCCGGTGGCACCCTTCTTTGTGGGCACGCTTTGGTACAGCAGCCTGAATTACTATCGGGTTCACAAGAAAAGCCACATGAACCCAGCGTGGGGGGAACAACGCGTACCCTGGCACTTCGACCACCACATGGGCAACAACCCAGGCGCCAACTGGTGCGTCACCCGCCCGTGGTTTGATTACATCATGGGTACCCGCGTATTTACCGAAGGTGGGGTGCGCGAAAACAACGTGCTGGGGTTAAAACGAATTCCGACCTGGCTTGAACGATTGCTGCCCAAGCCCGAATCGCTGGGTACCTTCGCACCAAAACCGGCAGCACGGCGCGCAGCGTAAGCCTGTGACATAATCAGTTCACTACAAAAAGGAGAACTGAATGGGCTTGTTGATATTGGTCGCCGGGTTGGCGCTTTTTCTGGGCATGCACGCAACTCGAATTCCAGACGACCAACGCCGGTCGGGCATGATCGCGAGGCTTGGCAAAGGCAAGTACCGCGGCATTTACACAGCCGTTTCCATACTGGGCTTGGTGCTGATTGTGTACGGATACGGCCAGGCCAGGCTTGACCCCATTTTCGTGTGGAGCCCACCTGCGGCGATGCGCCACATTGCGGCACTTCTCATGCTGGTGTCTTTCATCATGTTGGCGGCTTGTTATGTGCCCACCAACCACATCAAGGCCAAGTTACAGCACCCCATGACCTTGTCGGTAAAAGTATGGGCGCTGGCGCATTTGATCGCCAATGGCACCCTGGCCGATATTATTTTGTTTGGATCATTTTTGGTGTGGGCGGTGTTGCTGTTTAAAACCGCACGCAGGCGCGCCATTCCCATGGGTTTTGCGGGCGACGGCCCCACCAAAGTGGGCACGCTGATGACCGTGGTGGTAGGTGTACTGGCTTGGCTGGTTTTCGCGGCTTGGCTGCATGTTCACTTGATCGGCATTAGCCCGTTCAGCCGATAAGTAACTGGCGTTAAAAAAAAGCCCCTGTGTGTTGCGCACAGGGGCTTTTTTATTGAACCTCTACTGGTTCACAGATACCAGAAGCAAAGTGCCGCGACCGCCGTGGGCCCGAGGGCCCCGGCAAGCAAACCTCCAGCTGACACTGCCTCGCCAGGAAACTGGCGCTTGAGCAGTGACAAACCCGCTGGGTTGGGCGCATTGGCAATCACCGTAAGGCCGCCGCCCGCCACCGCACCAGCCACCAAGGCATAGCGGAAACTTTCTGAGGTGCCCTCAATCAACGACCCCAAATAAGTGAGCGCGGCGTTGTCCGTAATCGCTGTAAGTGCCATGGCTGCCATGAACAACACGCCATCGTCCAGGTCGCTGACTGCAGGTTGCAACCACCACTGCTGCATGCCACCCAGTACCACAAGACCCGCCAGGAAGAATGCCACCAGCAAGCCTTCCTTCAGCAACAAGCGGGACTGGAAGGTGTTGTATGCGGCCGTAAAACCCAGGAAAAACAGGAAAATGCCCAAGAACACGGCTGGGTGATGCGCAAACAAAACCACCGCGCCCAAAAAGGCCAAGTGAATGACCATGGCCCACCAGGGCACCGGCGCCAAGGGCTGACCATCTTCACCCAAAGTTTCCGGGGCTTTAACTTCCGCGCCCAAATGCTTGGCTGCGAAAAAAATGAATACGGTTGCATTGATGAACACGCCAATGGCTGCCTTCCAGCCAAAGGTGGCCATCATGAACGGCGTATCCCAACCCCAAGTGCCTGCGACCATTAACACGGGCGGGGCAGCAAACGATGTCAGCACGCCACCAATCGAGATATTCACGAACAGCACGCCCAAGCCCCAATAACGAATAAAGTTTGGAACAGATTTTGAAAACAGGACATCACGCAGCAACAAGGCAGCCAAGGTCATGGCGGCAGGCTCGGTGATAAAGCTACCCAACAGGGGTACCATGAACAGGCCCAGCCAGGTGAAGGCAACACCTTTGTTCACGGGCATTAAACGGGCCAGACTCTCAACCAGCAAACGGGACGCATCCAGCACTGGGCGGCTTGCAGCCACCACCATGATCACGAATACGAACAAGGGCTCGGTGTAATGGCGGGTATCCACATACTCCACGGCTGAATCGAGGTTGACTGAAAAAGCCATGGCGATGACCAAAAACAGGGCCCAAATGCCAAATACCGCTTCAACCTCGCCTAGCAGGTGAAACAAGCCACTGTGGTGTTTGCTGTGGTGAGCCAAGCGTTCAAAGTAGCTGGCCGAAAAAGTGTGAATAAGCGCGCCGGCAAAAAGAAAGGCGGCAATCCATTGAATGGTGGTTGCTGTCATGTCGGTGTCTATTGTTGTGAAGGTTAATCAAGCGATCTGATAGAGGGAGCCTATCACGCCATTAAAGTTCCCCTTATTGCGAATATTTTCGGGAAAAGTTCCCTTGGAAAGTGCGCTGTCCAGTTCCTACACTTGCTGCAGAACATAAAAGAACTCGGAGAGGTAGGACATGGGTACATTCAAGAAAACAGCAATCACCAGTGCGGTGCTGATCATGTTAGGGCATGGCGGCTTGGCCTTTGCGCAAAGCAATGCATTGCCCAGCGTCGAGGTGTCGGGCAACAGTATCTTGCCTTCCAATATTGAAAATTTACCCGGCTCGTCGAACGTGCTGACTCGGGAAGACCTGGACAAACGCGAACCCTTTTCCATTCTGGAACTGGTTCGAGAAGTACCCGGTCTGCATGTGGTGTCTGAGGACGCTGCGGGCACTCACCTGAATATCGGATTGCGCGGGCTGAACCCAAGGCGCAGTTCCCGAACATTGCTGCTGGAAGACGGTGCACCCACTGTATTTTTTGCGCCATACGGCGACCCTTCAGCGCACTACTCTACGCCGCTGGAGCGACTGGAGCGCGTTGAGGTACTGAAAGGATCGGGTCAAATTTTATATGGCCCGCAAACGCTGGGCGGGATGATCAACTTCGTGACGAAACCCGTACCGCGAGACGGTTTTGAAGGTTCCGCAAAATTGTCGGTGGGCAATGAAGGCTACCGGGGTGCACACCTGAACCTAGGAACCGGTTCGGAACAAGGCGGCATCATGATTGATTTGCTCAAGCGCCAAGGCGACGGCATTCGCGCACAGCATGAATTCGATGTACAAGATGTAACCATCAAGGGCCAGTTGAATATCAACAGTGCACACACCCTGACCGCGAAGTACACCCGGTTTGAAGAAGATTCACTGTTCAGCGAGACCGGGCTTACCGCACAGGAGTATTTGCGCGACCCCTTCTCGGTGCCAGGCACCGAGGGCGAACGCTATGTGATGGACCGAGACACCATTCAGTTGATTCATGGCTGGCAATTGGGAGAGCGCGCCCGCCTGACGACGCAGGTGTACCACACCAAAACTGACAGAACTTCTTTACGCTCGCGCGAATTTGAATCGGCCTTTGACCCCATGGACCCTACCACGATTGGCTTGGGTGAGCTGGAAACCGAATTTGCAACCAGGCCGCGTCAATACGATGTTTTCGGCATTGAACCGAAGCTTGAATTCACACATTCTGCTTTTGGTGTGCCCAGCGAAACCATTGTCGGCATGCGCTACCACACGGAAGACATTGACCGTAAGAAATTTGAATTCGACAACTTCGCCGACACCACACCCGAAGCAGATGAGCGCCTGTTGGCCGATGTGGAAGCCACTGCATTTTTTGCGCAGAACACCTTCCTGATGGGCGACTGGACTTTAACCCCCGGCGTACGCGTGGAGCAAATTGAACAGACCAAGGTGCTGTTTTCCGGTGTGCCTGGTACAGCCAATTTTCAGCAGGAAGACATGTTGGACACCAGCGAAACCGAGACCCTGCCCGGCATTGGTTTTACCTGGAACGGACTGGAGAATGCAACAGTATTTGGCGGCGTACACCGCGGCTTTGCCCCGCCCCGCCCAGACCGCGACATTGAAAACGACACGCTTCAGCGCGTAACGCCCGAATTGGCCACCGTGACTGAATTGGGTATTCGAGGCAATGTACGTGCAGGCGCCTATGAAGCAACTTTCTTCAACCTCGACATTGAAGACATTGTGGTGAACTCAGGCGGTTTTTTCCGAAATGAGGGCGAAGCACAGCACACTGGGTTTGAGTTGGCAGGTCGATTCAATCTGGGTGAATTATTCAGTGAAAAGGCCAATCCGTTCTTTGTCAGCATGGCCTACACCAACCTGTTCACCGCCGAGTTCAAAAACTCGGGCGTGGTGGGCGGTGAAGGCGAAGATGGATACGGTACTTATCAGGCTGGCAACCGTTTGCCCTACGCCCCAAAGCACACCTTGGCGCTGAATTTGTCGTATGAAACCGAGCAATGGAATGCCCGAGTTGGCGCAACGCATGTGAGCAAACAATTTGCCAACACCGAGAACTTTGGCGGCACCGAGCCCCTGGGCTTTTGCCCCAATGGTGAAGACCCAGCAAACGACCTGTTCTGCGGCCTGTTCGGAGAAATTGAAGCAGTCACCCTGCTCAATGCATCCATCAGCTTTGCACCGGCTGGCAGCAACATCAGCTATTTTTTGAATGCGGAGAACCTGACGGACAAGCAGTACATTGCTGCGCGTACCAATGGTATTCAACCGGGTCGGCAACGGCAGGTGGTGGCGGGGATTAATGTGAAGTTTTGAGACTGCGGCAAGACATCTATCGCCCCACAGGCCGCTTCGCCAGCTTGCGCTGCAAAGTTCGCCTGTGCATGTTCAACGCACGCGCAGTGGCGGACACATTGCCATCGTGTTCGTTGAGCACACGCTGAATGTGCTCCCACTCCAGGCGGGAAACCGACATCGGTTGAAAGTCAAAAGCTTCATCGTCATTTGAGGCAACACCGCTTGAATCATCATCCAAAGCCCGCAACACCGCAGCACTGTCCGCGGGCTTGGCCAAATAATTGTCAGCGCCCAGCTTGATGGCCTGTACGGTGGTGGCAATGCTGGCGTAGCCAGTCAGTATCAAGATATTGGCAGTGGGCTGCAAACTCCGTAGCTGCGTGATCAACTGCAAACCCGATTGCTCACCCAAATTCAAATCAAGCGTGATGTCGGTGAATTGCCGTTGCCCGGCAGCAAGCAGGGCCAGCTCCTTGCTGAATGCCACATCGGTCATGAAACCCTTGCGCTCAAACGACAAAGCAAGGGTATTCGCAAACACCTCATCGTCGTCGACGATCAAAATCGAGCGCGTCATTGTGAGAGTACCGGCAGGCTTAAGCTGGCGCAAACACCAGGGTTCAGGTTTCGAAGGCTCAGCTTTCCGCCTTCACGTTCCAAAAGGTTGGCCAGTAAAAAAAGGCCCATGCCTTGACCGTTGGCCTGAAACAATTGTTGTCCGATTTTCGGCAACAACTCAGCATCAATACCACCGCCCGCATCATTCACAAAGAGGGTCAGGCTTTCATGGTCGCATTGCATGCCGACTTGAAGTGGTTCGCCAACGCAGGCACGCTGCTGGCTTTGAGCGGCATTGTCCAAAAGAGTAACCAAACCCAATTCAAGCAACTCTTTGCGCACTTTGAATTCGCCAGCAATTGAAGCAATGCTGGGCATCAAACGCACTTCATGTTGTGGGTTGCGGGTTCGCCAGACACTCAATGTGGCCTGAAGCCATTCACTGGGGTTGATGAATTGCGCATCGGCGTTGTGGCGAGGGTTGACTTCGATTTGAGCGCGCAGTTGGCCTAGCGTATCGGTGATGGATTGAACCTGGGCACTGAGAATATTCATTTCCCGCACCTGCGCGTGCATGGCGGGGTCGTTTTTCCAGTCTGAAACAATGGTGGCAATCGTCGACACTGGCGTGCCCAACTGGTGCGCAATGGAAGCAGCCTGATTGCCCAGTGCCGCCAAACGCGACTCACTGGTCAAACGTTGCTGCGCGCGCCCCAAGGCTTGGTCGCGGTTGCGAATCGACGAACTCAAACGCGCCACAAAACCCACCAAAATCAACACGCTGACCAAAAAATTCAACCACATGCCCACCAGGTGAAAGTGAACCCCATCGTCGGGATTGGCCAGCACCAAAGGTATGTAATTGCCCATCAACACTGTGTAAGCCACCACGCTGAACAAGGCAAGCACAGCAACTTGCGCCCAAGGCAGCAGTGCCGCAGCCAGGCCCAGTAGCGGCAAATAAAGTGACACGAAGGGATTGGTCACGCCACCTGTGAAATAAAGCACAAAGGTGAAAGCGGCCAGATCTGCAAACAACTGGGCAGCCACTTCAAAGCTGCCCACCGAATGCCCCTGGCGCAGGCGAATAAAAGTGATGGCATTGAGTAAAACCAGCGCACCCAGAATAACAGCCAGTACCGACCAGGGAAGGCTGACTTTGAGCAACAAACCGACCACTGCTAACAGCAAGACCTGAGCGGCCAGCGCAAGCGTGCGCATCCACATCACCGTCACCATTTGCTGGCGGCGAACGGACAAATCGCTTTGGTCCATCAAGCCTTCTGTCCAAAGGTGCGTGAAGGGACGGTGGTCGGGAAACAGGCTTGTTTTCATGCTCACATTCTAAGTGGCTTCTTGCTTCGCTGCCTTGAAATTATGAGGTGTGCAGCCCGGCTGCGACAATATGCCGCATTCTCGCAGTGCAGTCCGTGGCGTATAAAGCGTGCTGGTTGATCTTGCCCGGACTATGCGATGCGCGTTCTTGCTTCTTTCAAAATGACTACCTTGTCCACAGGCCTGCTGTTGGCTTTTTCACCACTGGCTCAACCGGTGTTTGCAAACCCCGCACTCAGCAGCGTGGAAGTGCAAGCCCAACGCGAGGCGCTGAGCGCAGCCAGTGTGCAAGTGGCCAAAGAAAAGTTGAACCAGACAGCAGGTGGTACCGCCATGGTCGAGGCTGAAAGTTTTGAAGCAGGCAAAGCAGTGACCATTAAGGACATGCTGGACTTTACGCCCGGCGTATTTGCGCAAAGCCGGGTGAATGAAGAAGCACGACTGAGCATTCGAGGCTCGGGCCTGTCGCGCACTTTTCACATGCGCGGAATACGCCTGTTGCAAGACGGTATTCCAATTAACCTGGCCGACGGTGGCTCGGATTTTCAGGACATCGACCCATTGGCCCTGCAACACGTCGAAGTGTACAAGGGAGCCAATGCCTTGCAATACGGCGCCGCCAGCCTGGGCGGAGCCATTAATTTTGTGACACCCACCGGCTACACCACACCCAACAGCGTGTTGCGCCTGGATGCTGGCAGCCATGAATTTGCGCGCGCACAATTTAAAACCGGCGATGTACTGGGCAACTGGGATTATTTTGCATCGCTCTCGCAATTGCGTTCTGACGGGTTTCGGCAATTCAGTGGGCAAAAAAATACCCGGTTGAATGCCAATGCAGGTTTGAAAATTTCGCCCCAACTGGAAACCCGTTTTTATGTGATCCACGGTGAGATGAATCAGGAACTGCCCGGCAACCTGACCAAGGCGCAGTTGCAAACCAACCCTACACAGGCCAATGCCGCGTCGGCGGCTGCGAATTCACAACGCGACTTCCTGATTACCCGCCTTGCCAACAAAACCACCTGGATTTCGCCAGCAGGCGTGGAGTACAACGCGGGTGTGTATGCAGTGGACAAAAACCTGTACCACCCACTGAGTTTTGGTTTGATTGACCAGCAAACCCGCGATGTGGGCACTTTTGGCAACCGGATTGCACAGGGTGAATTGTGGGGTTTGCGGCACGACACCACCTTGGGTTACAACCTGGTGCACGGTATCACCGAGGCGCGCATATTCAACCATGTTCGCGGCGATCGAATCAGCCTTCGAAGCCATGAAGACCAGAAAGCCCACAACATGGAGTTGTACGGAGAAAGTCGCCTGCACCTGACTGATTCCGTGCAATGGATCAATGGCCTGCAATGGACCCACGCCAAACGCACGGCAGACGATCAGTTTTTAAGCGATGGCGATGGAAGCTACCAACGCCGCTACGCGCAGTTCAGCCCGAAAACCGGCTTGCTTTGGCAGGCCAGCGAGGCTGCTCAGGTTTACGGCAATTTGAGCCGTGCGTTCGAGCCACCCACGTTTTCTGAAACAAGCCCCACGCGTGCGCTTGAGGCGCAGGAATCGACCACATTTGAAGTGGGTACCCGCGCAGTAACCCAACAAATTCGCTGGGACATCAGTGCCTACTACAGCCAGTTGAACAATGAGTTTGTGAGCTACCAACTCAACCCGCTAGTGCCGGGCCTGAGCGCAATTCTGAATGCAGACAACACGGTGCATCAAGGTGTGGAAATTGGGCTTGCCGGGTCTTTCACGCGTGATTTGCTCAGGGCTGGCGATACTTTGAACTGGCAACTGGCTTACACCTTTGGCCGCTTCCGTTTTGACAATGACCGCGTGTACGGCAACGCCGCGATTCCCGGCATTCCGGAACACTATGTGCGGGCCAAACTGGACTACGCCAACACTTTGGGCTGGACCTTGTCACCCAACATTGAATACGTGCCGCAAGGCTACTTTGTGGATTTGGCCAACACCTTGTCGACGGATCCTTACCTGTTACTTGGCTTGAATGCATCGTACAAATTCAGCGACACACTGCGCGTGTTTGTGGATGCCCGCAATTTGACAGACAAAGTGTATGCCGCCACCACGGGTGTGATTGTGAATGC
>VFQO010006553.1_pt1 | contig 45108 bp, 75 predicted proteins | sample 3512331 | NCBI WGS metagenome assembly VFQO01 (sample SAMN10412371, study PRJNA504923) | tailings metagenome | isolation source: Replicate 3 from Balatoc abandoned mine | place: Philippines: Itogon, Benguet | collected 2017-08-28 | reverse complement strand
GCATGCAGGCCCACCACTGTGCCCCTGGGACAGCTGCTGCGCCAGTTGCTCTCCACTGTGGCTCTCCTGCCTGTGCCTGTGCCTCAGCTAGGTGTCAGCAAATTGACAGAGGAGGCTGGCGCGCAGCCTGTGATGGTGGTGCAATCGGTTGGTTTCAGTGCGGAGCGGGAAGAAAGCAGCAGCGGGGTGAGTGAGGCAAAAGGGGCGAGCTAAGAAAATGTGCAGGGTGCCGGTGTGGCGGCGGCGCGGCCGGCAATGTGCCGGCCATGCACTGAATGGAACCATCGCCGCCGCCGACGGCTGGGCTGCCGTGCTAAGGGGCTAAAGCACCCCGCAGCAGGTCAGCAAACGCTCACTGCGCTGCGCGCTGAGGCCGCGTGAGGCAGCGGCGCGGCGGAGCACGCACAGCAGCCGCATGCAGGGCGCGCTGCACGACAACAGCGGCGCGGCTCAGGCCCAGGCTGGCGCTGGCCAGCACGCTGGGCGGCGCAAAGCCCGGCGGCTGCTGCCCCTGCTGCTGCTGCACGCCGGCGGGCGGCGCCGCCGCCTCCACGCCCGCGGTGCTGGCAATCAGATCGTCCTCATCAATGCCGCCCTCATCCTCGTCATCGCTGGGGGGCGACTGAGGCTCGGCCTCCTTGCGAGGCTCGGCGGCGCCCTTGCGCGTGTCGCCGCGCGCCGCCGCGTCGGCGGCCTCCATGCGCCGGATGCGCTGCTGCTCCCGCTGCAGCTTCTTCTCCAGAGCGCGCTGCCTGCACACGGGAGGAGCGGGGGGCGGGGAGACAAGCGCAGCGCGGTTCAGAATGCAGGACAAGCGTGGAGCAAAAGAGGGAGTCGGAGCCCAACTGGCGCTCGAGCGGATCTTCAAAGCACGCAGCCACTGAACGTTGTCAAGCGCAACCGTTGAATGTTGTCCATGTTTGGCGCACCTGCGGGCCTGCTTCTTGCGCCACAGCTTGGCAGCCTTGTCCAGCAGGGAGCCTGCAGGGAAAGGATGGGTGCGCGAGTCGACCAGACGGTGAGCAGCAATGAAACACACAGCATAGATGCTGCACGGCAGGCTGATCCGCGCAGGCCATCGCGGACAACTACAAAACCGGCACAGCACAATCAGTCTTCCCTCCGTGACCGGTTGCGGCAAGACACAATCTCTAGCTTTCGCAAAATCTAGAACAGCGTGCTCTTCCGCGCACCAGGCGTGATGTCGTAGGGCAGGTTGTAGCTGCGGTAGATGCGGGCGTGCAGGTCGGCGGCGGCGGCCATCGCGCCCTTCAGCGGCTCGTTGTCTGGGGCAGGGGCGCATGAGAAATGAAAGCGGTTGGGTGGCCGGATACGAAGGACAGCAGCGGGGTCGCGTGGCCGCCGATTGGCAGCAGCTTCTGACTGGGCGCCAGCTGCATGCTGCTGAAATGCGTGCATGGGCAGCCCACATGCCAGGCAGAGCATTGCAGCAAGCACAGCGGCGTTGGTGTATCGGCAGGCGCACCCGGGATGGGGTGGCACTGGCCCAGGGGGCCGGGCGCCAGGAACTTGGTGCCGTGGGGGTAGTGCAGCGGGTCCTGCACAAATGGTAGGGTCACCATAATAAGTACATGTAGAGCAGCGCAGCGGTCATCGGCACCAGCAGCCACTGCAGGCCGAGTGGGCGAGCAGCCACACAGCCGTACATTTCAGCAACTAAGCAAGCAGGCCAGCCAATCGGACAGCCCTGTAAACCAGCATTGCTCGTTTCAGTCGCACCTGCATGGTGGGCGCGGGCATGCCGTTGCCGTCCTGCGCGAAGCGGAACGTCACCTCGCCGTCGGGCTTGAACTGGAAGAGGCGGGACTTGGACACCACCTGCCGCACCTCCTCCTCCACGCCCCTGCGGTGAAGCAGTGAGATGAACAGTGTGTGAGTGAGGGTGCAGCGGCAGCAGCCGCACAAGTGCGCTTGATGCCAACAACTTGGCACCCGCAGGAGGGCAGCAGGACAACAACCAGAAGCCAGCGGCAGCAACAGCAGCAGGGGCAACGGCAGCAGTAGCAGCAGCGGCGGCGGCGGCGGCGGCGGTGGCGGCAGCACAACAATATATGAATTCAGCAGCACCAGCGGCAGCACAACAACCAGCAGAGAAGCTAGTACCACCCACACACGCACTTGATCTCAGCAATGTGGCACCAGCGCCCCGAGTCATCAGGGCCCGAGAAGTAGGTGTCGCGCAGCCAGGTGCCATACCGCTTGCTGCGCTCAATCTCCGGCTGCGCCTCCTGCCAGGCCTGGAGATGATAAAATGACAGAGGCAGGCGCTCAGCAGCAGCGGTTGGCTATCCAGTCCCACCTCCGCGGGTACGCTCTATGCACTGGCGGCTGCAGCGGGCAGGCAACAAGCCACATTTCCAGGCGACCGATGCGCAGCAGAACGGCGGTGAGCCACCAAGCAACCTCGTGTCGAACGTTACAGCATCGGCTGCAACAGCCAAATGAAGTTGTTCGACCACCTGCCCACCTGGTCGGCGTCCATGCCCGCCTCCACACGCTTGGTGAAGGGCGTGGTGTCGTACTCCACGCCGCAGCTGCACAGGGAGCAGGGCATAATATGGAATGCTTTATTGACCAAGTCACTATGGTGGGTGGCAAGGATGAACTCGTGGTGCCGTACTCCACGCCGCAGCTGCGGAGAGGAGAGGGGCAGGCAACAATATGGGCACGTCAGGATGCGACACGGCGGGCTGGAACCCCACACTGCGGCAGCCCGACTGGAATGCGCGCCTCTGCACTGCCTGCTACCAGATGACGCAGGGGGCATGCCAGCAGACGCTTGGAGCTGGCCCTCACCCGTGCCGCTGGCTGGCCAGCCACCCTGGCTGCACATGATTCAGCAGCCCAACCGCAAGCAGCGCTCACCCGTGCCGCTGGCCGGTGAGCCACTCTCCGCGGTAGACCTTGCCGCGCGTGCTGGTGTACTGGCCCATGCCGTTGGCAAAGCCGGTGTCAAACTCGCCCTCGTACCTGGCAGGAGGGGAATGCAGGCAACGGGCAGCAGCATGTCGATAGGTTGAGCAGCAGCTGCTGCTGCAGCAGCAGCAGCAGCATGCTAGCTGGGCAGCAGCAGGGCAGCAGCAGGCAGGGAAGGCAGCCGGGGCGGGCTGCTGGCGGCTCTGCGGCAGCTAAGCGCCGCAGCAATACGCTGCTGGCTGATCACCATGCATGCTGCTGCTGTCTTTTTCTTGCCACCGAGCGCACGCCTAACGTTGCAGCCCGCTGCTGCCGCTGCTCCGCCGGCGCCCAGTTGCGCCGCTGCTGCCGCCGCTGCCATCGCTGCCCGGCTGCGATCGCAGCCCCCTGTGAAGCATCAGCCTTTTGTCCCTGCATTTCCAATCATGCATCAGCCAGCAGGCCTCCCCAGGCGCTGCCCAAAGTGCACGCACTTGTCGCCGCGGTCCGCCTTCTGGATGCCGCCGCCCAGGCCGTTGCCGAGAATCAGCACACCCTTGTTGTGCGGCACATCGTTCATCATGAGGCCCTCGTAGCTGTAGGGAAGACAACAATGCGGAGCAGTCGGGCAGGGCAATGCTGATGTCCCGAAAGCGCTCGTGCGGGCAGCGGCAGAGGCGGCCTGCGGCCGGCGGCGGCGGCGGTGTGGCAGCGCGCGTCCCCCGCGCCATCGCCGGCGTGCATGGCACGTACACATCCTCCGATTGCTTTTCCAGGTGCTCACGTGGTGCCATCGTCGTAGACGAAGGAGTTCCACTTCAGGGCGTTGCCGGGGAAGGGCGCGTAGGGGTGCAGGCTGCCTGCCAGCCACCACTGCGGGTTGTCGCGGCTGATGGCGCCTGCCATGCCGCCCTTGCCGACCCACTTGGGCTCCATCGGCTGCTCCTCCTCCTCCGCCATGCTGGGCGACCCGGAATGTGCACTAGCAGTGATGGGGATGGCAGCGCAGCGGCTGCATACGTTGCAGGGGCCGCCCGCAAGCCGCGCTCATCCATCTGAGGCCAGCACGAGCGCAGCAGGCGAGCGAGCAGTGGCGGCACACCGGCTGCCCCCGCCAATTGCCCACATTTCCTGCACCTGCATTGCTACGGACAGCGGGAGCGATGCAGGCAGCAGCGACGGCCACCCCCCAGCTCGCCAGCGCCGGCTGCCAGCGGCAGCCGGCGGCGGCCTGCAGGTGAGATCAAGGGCTTGTGCACACCACCCACTGCCCCGATCCCCGCCCCCCGCCGCCCAACACAAGGGCTCTGCCAATCTCCAACACCGCTCTCCCCGCCCCCTGCAGGCCCGCAGCCGCGGCCCTGCGCAGCAACAGGATCGCGCCCTTCCAGCAGGCGCAGGTGCGCGCGGGTGCAGTGGTGGTGCAAGGCGCGGCGGCCGCCGGCAGCAGCGGCGGGAGCGCTGCAGGCGCATCGCAGCTGTGCGCCAGGCAGCAGGCTGCTCGTTTTGTGAGCCTCACCTTGCTATGCCTGTCTCATCGCCCTCTCCGCAGGTGCAGCGCGCGGGCTGCCGCACGGCGGTGCGCGTGAGCGTGCAGGCGCAGGCGGCGCAGGCGGCAGTGAAGGAGGAGTTCTATGAGGTGCGGAGGAACCACAAATGCATTCACACTCGTGCTTGCTTTCTTGGCACAGCCACATTTGCGTTGTGGGGGTCGAAAAGGAAGCCTCTGGCGCTTGACTGGGGCGAGGCTGCATGGTCGGACAGTGTGGTTGCTCGCCACTCGATGGCTGGTGTGCATTGCCCGGCGGGTGCCTGGTGGGCTGCTGCCGGCCGGTTAGCGTGTTTCTCCTGTCCATTTGATTGCGCATCATCTGCTGAGCCCAGCAATTGACCCAAACTGGGTGCTCTGAGCAGCACATGAGCTGGGGCTGCTTGCTGTGCCAGCCAGCATGTTTTGAGAATGTGGCAGGTGCAGCTCTGGCTGTGTACGCAGCTGCTCTTGGCACACACTGTCCAGCGAGGCCTCGTCCCATCAAAGCAGGCCTCTTGCTCTTGCTGTTGCACACCGCCAACCCACACCACACCAAGTTTTTCAAGGCGTCTATCGCTGCCGTTCCCTCCCAATTCATTTGCGCAGGTGTTCCTGGACAAGCCCCTGCCCCTCACCCACTGACTTGCAACAGGCCCTACCCGCTGCTGTTATACTGTCTGATCGTCACAGCGGCTCTCCCAAACTCAATTTGCTTTGCGCAGGTGTACCTGGACAAGCCCCTGGGCGTCAAGTTTGCCCGCGGCAACGACGGCGGCGCGTACGTCGTCCGCAGGTGACATCACTGCTCGCTGTCCGGTTGTCAAGCCGCTGCTGCTGAATGCGGCGCACGCTTGCTGCCTCACATGCCGGTGGCAGCCTGCTGAGCGTGCGGCCGGCACCGCTGTGCAATGGTGTTGCAGCTGGCTACAGTGCTGTGCCCATGGTGCAACACAAGGTTGGGATCCGCCGCCTCCAGCACCCCACATTTGTCACTAGCCACGTTGCTCACGCTTGACTTCGACACACGCCTGAACCCCTGCCGCAGCGACCCCAAGCTGGGCAACACCGACTCAAAGATCGAGGCGGGCGACAAGGTGGTCAAGTTCTCCGCCTCCTTCGGCGACGATGTGTGGGAGGCGCTCAACTTCGGCCAGGTGCGGCATCATATTACAACAAACTGCAAGACATGGGTCGGCGGCGGAGGAGACGGTGCCAGCTCCTTTGCTCACCAAGCATAACTCGCTATGCATCAACCTTGCTTACCCTGTGCCCCCTTCTTATTCTGCCCAGGCCATCAAGCATAGCTCTGTATGTTTCAACCTCATATGCCCTGTACCACTCTGCCCCCCTGCCCAGGTCATCTACGCCATCAAGACGCGCAACGGCCAGGTGTACCTGCGCCTCAAGCGCAACTTTGGCGACATGAGCGCGCTGGAGGTGCGCTGCGCGCGCTGCGCCTGCTGCGCCTGCTGTGCTCACTAGTCTGCGGTCGGTGGCCACGAGGGTGTCATGGTGTTTGCTAGCATCTTTGTGCTGGAAACACTGCTTAAAGCCAGCTCCTCTGCCGATCTGCCGGGGGAGAAAGAAACACGGTGAAGGGGAGAAATGCTGCACCTTTTGTTTGGGCGCTGAACAGCTCCTACCCATTTCCCAAAACCACTCTTTCGCAGGAGGAGGAGCTGACGGAGGCGGAGAAGCAGTTCAAGGCAGAGCGCGGCGGCGGCAACTACGGCGCGGGCACCAAGGAGATGCAGGTGGGGGGCTGTGGTTGGTGGGGGAAGGGAGGTGCTGGATGATACAGGGGGGAAACAATAGAATACAGTGGAGCGGGAATGAGGCTCCTGTCAAGGGCACCAAGGAGATGCAGGTGGGGGGCTGTGGTGGGGGAGGGCTGTGGCAATTAGCCCACTACATAGCAATTGCAATCAGTGCGCCGAGCGGTGCCCAAATGGAAATGTGTTTATCGTTCGTGGTAACCCCCGCCCTCAATGTCGCAGGAGCGCAACTACATTGCGCGCAAGGAGGCGGAGCGCAAGCGGCGGGAGCTGTTTGACGACGCGCTGGCCAAGTTCAAGAAGGGCAAGGTGGAGGAGGTACGGAACACTCTTTTTCCTGTCAATTCAGATAGTTGCTGGGGTATGGCCAGTCGAGTGAAGGTAGCGCTGGCCAAGTTCAAGAAGGGCAGGGTGGAGGAGGTGCGAGTCCAATTGATTTGCTTGCCTGACGTTTGTGTGCTTTTGCATAATACACCTGCGCTGTCAAGAAGGGCATGGTGGAGGAGGCGCGGGCTGTTAATGGCCGTCTTTGGGAGCAAAAGACTGCTGCCCTCAGAGCCGGTACACCGCTGTGCTTATTGATGCCTGCTGCACCGTGCTGCGCTGTGCTGCGCTGTGCTGTCCAGGGAGCATTGCCGGCCGCGGCGGCCCTTTTCAATCAGCCACCCCGTCCTTCAAAACCTGATGCAGTCGCTGATCGACTTTGAGAACGTGCTGTCCATGGAGCCCAAGAACTACCTGGGAGACGACTTCAGCCGCGTGACGCAGATCTACCGCGTCACCCAGTACAACATCGGTGGGTGGTGTGTTACCAGCTGATGCTGTGTTGCAAGTTGAGGCTCTTGTTGTGTCTCAATGGGACGGGCACAGATCTACCGTGTCACTCAGTACAACATCGGTGGGTTGGGCTGTGTGGTCTTTGCACGTTGCAGAGTGAACTGCCCCGTGGCTCAAGCTGCGATTTCTGCTTGGTGGGCGCAGATGCACTGCCCGCCCGACTCGGCACCCCATTGCAGCCTGTCATTTGTTCCCATCTTTCACCATTTCCCTGCCCCTTGCAGCCTGCTGCTACTCGATGCTGGGCGACGAGGCGGACGGCCTGGAGGCCCTCAACGCAGCCATGGCCTCTGGTGGGTGTGGAGTTAAATGGGTTTGGGAAAGTCGCGGTCCCATTTACAGGTGGTCGTGCTACTCTGCCTGGAGGCGCCCAATGCCGCCATGGCCTCCGGCCAGGGACTGCTGCCTTCCAGCCTCCGCTATTGCTGCTGCTCATGGCAACACATACTTGCGTTGCATGCCCGCCTGCATGATGGGTGGGCACGCTGCTCAACCTCCTACGCTGGTGCACTCAGGCCCTGAACCCAGCCCACATGTCGCATACGGCACTCCCTGCCGCAGGCGTTGAGGACTTTGACAAGATCGATAACGCAGCAATGCAGTGCACTGGGTTTTGTTGTCTTGCAACATAAACCTCGCTTCTTGCGCCCCTGCCGCAGGCTTTGAGGACTTTGACAAGATCCGCAGCGACCCCAACCTGGCCAACCTGCGCAAGAGCCCCAAGTTCAAGCCGCTGCTCAACAAGTGAGGGTGGTGTCAGGGCAGGGCACGGCACGGCACGGCAGGGCCAGGGCACCGGCAGCAGCCAGAAGAACAACGGGAGAAAACTGGCTGGATCTGAAAGGCGAACTTGCTGAGCAGTACAGCAGGCGTCCGTGCCTCTGCAGCTCTGCACCGGCGCAAGAGCCCTCAGTTCAAGGCGGCTGCGTCTGCCTGCAGCTGTGTCGAGCAAAATCATCGCCGCTGCTTTCCAGCTTTCCAGCTTTCCTGCTGTTGCTTACAGCTGTATCCATGCCGAATCGTGTGTTTGCAGGTACGATGAGCCCATCATCAACGAGGGCGCTATCAAGGCACTCAAGGTGGGGGCCTGCGCACAGCGGCGTGCTGGCAGTGTCTACTCGTCTCCTGGGGTGGCCATTCCTGCCTCCGTGTGCCCGCCCCCTGCTGCCTAGCCATCCCTCAGCTCTTTCAATGTCCTTTGTTCCGTCTGTGCAGAGCATCTTCTCATTCGGCAAGAAGAGCGACGACCTCTGAGAGCCGCCTCACTCGCCAGCTGGGGCCCCTTCCACAACACAAGCCAGCAGCCGCCGCACTTCGTAATCCTTGGAGCACGCTGGCATGCCAGCAGCCACTGGGCCCCACAACTAGCAAACGCAAAACGCACCCTCCCCTCTTGTCTTTCTCCCCCCTCGCTTGGTTGCACCCGCTGCCCCCTGGCCATTGAAGCAGCGGGCCCGCGGCGCGGTGCGCGTACGTTGCATTTGATTCCCTGCCACATCTGTTCCACTAACCTGCCGAACCCCATTCTTTTTGTGCCGCGCTGCACTGACCCGCTGCCCAGCCTGCCACGGCTCGGCGTGTAAGCGCCCTCAGCTCAATTCTGTGAAAGATGGTACTGCGGCAGCACTGCACGCATGACAGGGCCGGCACAGCTACTTTGAAATGGCTGGGCAGGGCTGACGGCTGGTCTGCCAGGTTTAGGCACGTGCACTCGGTGTTACAGCCATGGAACTTGACTCAATCAATCAAATATCAGCTTGCTTGCAACACACAACTCAGCAGCCGGCAAGCCGGCCCTCACTGCTTGCCCAGCTTTCGCTTCAGGGCAGCTAGCTCTTCCTCAACATATTCCTGTGTGCTCTGCCGCTGCAGCGGCGGCTTGCCCCCGCTCCCCGCCCCTGCGCCGCTGCCGCCGCCAGCCCGGCCAGACGCCCCCGCTGCCCCACTAAAGTAGTCAGCAGTGCTGCTGCCTGAATAGCTGCTGCCAGCGTAGCTGCTGCCGCTGGCGCCGCCACTGCCGGCCTTGCTGCCGCTGCTGCCGCCGCTGCCGCCGCTGCCGCCGCTGCTGCTGCTGCTGCCGGTGTTGCTGGTGCCGCTGGGCCTGCCGCCGCTCAGATCGCCATAGTCCCTCTTGAGGTCGCTGTACGACTTTGCTTCATCGTCCGACACGCCCAGACCCTGCGGAGGCCGCCAGGGGGCAGGTTTGGGGGAGTTTGGTTAGATGGCTGGGGGGGCCGTGGCAGGGGCGATTCATTCCTCCCGCCTTGCATGCAGCTTGCGCCTGCGCCTTGTCGACCACGTTGCAGGCTGAAGTGCTCCAGCCCCTCCCCAGAACTTCTCTACTTAAACTAAAAAAGGACCCCGGCACAAAACAACACAGAACATTGCCCCACCTGCTCCAAAAAGTCCACAAACTCCTCCCCCATGTCGCACAGCTCCTCCAGACATGAAAGCAAACTTAAAAAAACCTTGCGTCTTTTTCTCACCTGCTCCAGGAAGTCCACAAACTCCTCCCCAATGTCGTACAGCTCCTCCCACAGCGACTTGGGCGCGGTGCCGCCACCCGCCGCCCGCTTCTGCTGCCGCTGCCGCGCAAATGCGGACAGCTCTTTGTCCAGGTCCCGCAGCATGTCGCCTGGAATGATTCAACAAAGGGCGTGCGAGCAGGTCAAGTACTGAGAAACATACAGAATGTTCTCAGTCGCCAAGGCGGACAGCTCCTTGTCCAGGTCCCGCAGCATGTCGCCTGGAACAATCACAGAAGGGGAGGCTCCTTGTTGAGAGAGTGCTGGCATGTGGAAAGGCGGACAGCTCCTTGTCCAAGTCCCGCAGCATGTCGCCTGGACTCGTGGGTGGCAATGGGCAGTTGGTTATGCAAATGCATGAGCGCGTCAGTATGCAGCAAGCAGGCAGCGCATCGTCCGGGCAGCAGCAGGGCAGCACGCTGTGCAGCGGCTGCTGCTCAACATCTGCACTGGCGGGCCCCTCAACTCTGTCTGCAACTGTAACCGAACACCGGCCTCCCCCAAACAGCGCCCTCTACAGCATCAGTGAGCAACAGCAGGCACTCACCAAAGCTGTACGCCTCCTCTGCAGGCTGCCACCGCGGCTGCGGCGGCGGCGGCCGGCCGTAGCCGCCCACCCCCGCCCCGCCGCCGGTACCGCTCCCTCGGTAGCCCCACCCGCTGCTGCTTCCGGCTGAGGTGGACCCCGCCCGCCCTGCACCAAAGCCGCTGCTGCCGTTGGTGCCGCTGGTGCGGCCGCGGCCCTCCCTTTCATCCAGCAGCTGTTGGTAGGCTTCCTTTGCTTCCATGAACCGCTCCCGTGCATCGGGCTGCAAGCACAAGGGGAGAGGATCAGCAGCCTTGCGACAAGCAGGCAGGGTGTGCAGCTCTGCAGCCTTACTGGAGCGACAGGCAGATCACTCGGCAGGGCCGTGGCAGGGCAAGCTTTGGCGCAGCATGGCGTGCTGCCTACCGCCCTCGCTCGCCGCCCCGGCCGCACCGCTTTGTTGACGTCTGGGTGCAGCTTGAGGGCGCGCTTGCGGAAGGCCTTTTTGATGTCGTCCACGCTGGCCGAGCGAGAGACGCCCAGCAGATCATAGGGATCACGAGCCGTCACTACCAGCCGCTGGCCTGGGCGCTGGCGGCAGCAGCGGCGGGGGAGCGGTGGGGCGGCTGGCGCCCAGCGCGGCGCGTGCAGCTGCGGTCCAGCGTGCTTCCTGCATCCAGTGATCAGGAGCAGCAGGGCGGGGGTGACGGCAGGGCTGGGTCGCCAAAGCCTCCGTGGCTGCTTGCTGCCAGGCAACGCCGATCCCATGACACAAGCGCGACTCACCGTCGCGCCTGGGGCCGCAGCCGTGCATGCTGGCCGGCCAGAGCCAGTGAGCCGACGCAAGACATCGCGAATAGGCTCCCAAAAGGGTTGCAACGCCCGGGATTGATCGAGGCGAGCTGATCAGAGACAGATTGGACTGGCAGTGGGGCCTGCATTGCTTCTCCACCGCTGCCGCCTGCGCCGCCGCTGCCGCGCCGCCGCTGCCCTGTCTTCTGCGCTGAAAGCAAGCCATCCACGGTAGGGCCCTCTTCTGAATCTGGGCATTATTGCATCTTACTACGAACAAAAAATGTTTTGGTGAGCGGCCTGTGTCAGCCGCATGAAAGCACGCTGGGTAGTCAGCTTGTGAAAGTAGGTCACGTGTCGAGAAAGAAAGACAGACAGAAAGAAGTGGTTATTAGAGCTGATGGGGAGAGCTTCCATGAAAAAGAAGGAAGGCAGACGTTGGAGAGAGGGGGAGGAAAAGAAGCACGACAGGCCAGCTTATAGACATGGCTACCTGGGAGGCCGGTCCCCCAGCAGCCGGTTCAGCGCCTGCAGCTGCTCGGCCGTCAGCCCGCCGCCGCTCAACCCTGCCTGCGCAGGCTGCTGGCGCGGCTGCTGCTGCTGGTATGGCGCCTGCCCATACTGCTGCTGCGAGGTGGGCTGGGCCATTTGGAAGGGCGGAGGTGCATCGTACCGCTGCTGCTGCTGCTGCTGCTGCTGCTGCTGCGCTTGGGGCCCCGGCCGAGCCTGCAGCTGGGAGGCGGGCGCGAGCTGCGGCTGCTGCGGCGGCCGAGAGCCGTCCTGCAGCTTGAGTAGCCAGGCGCAGCGGCGGCAGCCAGGCACGGTGCAGGCCATCAAATGATCCACTCCATTGTCCTGCTGCATCTGCAGCTGCTGCTGCTGCACCATGGCAGCCGCAGCCGCCACTGCGCTGCCCTCTCGCAGCACCCCAAACTGCGAGGCAATGGCCTGCTGCGTGCGGCTCTGCCGCTGCGCCATGGTCGGCACCTGCATGCCGTCGCCGCTGCCGCTGCCGCTGCCGGAGCCGCCGCCGGAGCCGGAGCCGCCGCCGCGGCTGCCGCCGCTGGCTGGGCGCAGCGCAGGCGCGGCCAGCGGGCCACCGGAAGCGAGCAAAGACATCTGCAGTGACGCCAGCGGATCGGGCATGGAGTCGGCTGCGCCAGCTGTGGCGCCGCTGAGGTTCAGCATGCTGGGCTGGGCGGGGGCGGCGGCATCGTGCCCGGGGCGGTATAGGTAGGAGGGCGCCTGGCCGGACGACACGTCCTGCCCACTCTCCACCATGGAGATCAGCTGCTCCAGCTGGGAGGCGCGCTGCTGCAGGAGCGCGATGTTCTGCAGGCGGCGGGAGGTGGCAGCGCTTGATCTGGGGTGAACGATAGCAGCGGGCCAGCTTGCACATGCAACCTGCATGGGCGTGCTTCATTAACGCATGCCCCAGCTTGCCATGCAATGCAAGCTGCCATCGGCGAGGCACCTGCCCAGCACAGCAGCACATGGCAAGGGCTGATGATGTGAGCTGCACAAGAGTTGGGCAGCACAGCCTCACCTCCCGATAGCCTGCTGCGGTGCGTGACACGCGCCCCAGCGCCTGCTGCGCAGCTGGAAGCAAGTAGTGCTCCCAAGGCAGCAGGTGGAAGCGGCGCGGCCACTGCCAGCCGCCCGGCCCCTGCTGCGGCGGCGACGGCTGCGGCTGCGGCAGGGAACCGCTGAGCTGGCGCAGCATCGTGCTCTGAGGCGTGGGCATGGCCGATGCTGGGGGAGACACCTGGGGTACCGGCGGCGGTCCTTGCGGCTGCCCGTGCCCCTGCATCATGGCGCCGACCGCCGCCGGCTGCTGCACCTGCTGCATGGCTGGCATGCCGCGCCCGTAGGCCTGGGCTTGTGCCGGGTGCAGCTGCGGCTGCATGGGGTGCTGCTGCACCTGCTGCACAGTAGGCATGCCCTGCCCAAAGGCGTGGGCTTGTGCCGGGCGCAGCTGCGGCTGCACCGCCTGATGCACCGCCTGATGCACTGCCTGCTGCTCCGTCTGGCCGTCGCCAGCGGACAGCATGCTGCTGCTACTCGCGGCTCGCAGCATGCCTGCGCCCGCCCCTGCTGTGCGTTCCTCAGAGTCTGCAGCGGAGGCAGGGCCAGCTTGCTCGGAGCCCGAAGCACGCTTGCGGCGTGCAGCGGCGCGCGGCGCCGCCTGCTGGGACTGCTGCTGCGAGCCCTGCTGCTGCTGCTGGGACTGCTGCTGGGACTGCTGCTGCGAGGCTGCCTGCTGTGAGGCCGCCTGCTGCTGCTGCTTGGTGCGCTGCTTCTGAAGGTGCCTGCGAGGGGCAATAGGGCGGGGTGGTTGAGGCGAGCTGAGTCGAGGCACAGCTGATAGGTAGCCTGTCAGATGCTGCATGGTTGATGCTCTCCAGACCAAGCCGCAGGCTGCCCATCTCGTTTTAAGGGCTGACCGGATTGGGAGGCGTGTGGCACGTCAATCATTTCGATCACTCCCTTGAACCGCACCACACATCAGTTGATGCTCCGCATCCCAAAGTCGATTGCACGCAAGCAAACCCGCTCAGGACTTGATGCTCTGCAGCGCACAGGTGGTTGCACGCAACCGTAAGCAAAACCGCTCACCACTTGATGCTCTGTAGCGCGAGGTCGGGGAATTCCGGCTGCAGCAGCTGCAGCAGCTGCTTGGGGCGGGCCGCCTGCAGGCCGCCCAGCTGCTGCACCGCCGCCTCGTACGCCTCCTCCAGCCTGCAGGCCAGAGGGCCGAAACAAAAAGCACTGGTGTAAAAACAAATAACCGGGGGGTGTCTTGTATGCCTCTCCTGCCGCATCGTGCCACCCGGCGTGCTTGTGGCAAGCGGCAGCAAAGGGGACGCGCCAGCTGCATCCAGCTGTTGGCAGTGGGGGAGGCAGCACTGCAAGCACCTAGGAGTAGCGCACGCACCTGCCGGTCCACTTCAAAATCTGCTGCTCAGGGACGCCCTGCTCTCTGTGCCGCTCCTCCCTGCGCCGGTGCGCCAGCAGGTGCCACTTGGTGGACTGCAGGGTGGCAGGGGGGGTGGGGGAAGCAAGAGCAGCGTCACGGTGTCGAGTCACGGCACGGTTTGGGATCCCAGTTTGGTGCGCCGGGAGGAGCCACACGTAGCACAAAAGTAGTGAATGGGCACGAGGGGGCGCAAGGGCACCTGCCAGCTCAGCAGCTGTTCCATTCCGCCAAAAGCCAGGCTGCAGTGCTACTGCAAGCAAGCCCGTTGCTGCTGTGAGCGAGTGAACAGCTGGGGCACGCCTGCAAGCTGGCGGCTGCCTGCACGGCCAGGGACACGGGCAGCCGGGAAGTGCCGCGGCGCGTGAGCGGCAGCAGAGCTGGTGCCAACTTGCCTGCAGCGTCAGTTCTGGAAAGTCGTCCTTTAGGTGTTGGTACACCTGCAGCGCAGCAGCAGTGTTTCGGGATGTGGGTGCTGGGCGGCAGGGTGGTGGCACCGGCACCAGTCAGATGGGTGCTGATCACATGTGCGGTGACGGAGGAACCCGGTGCCGCACGAGCGGCAGCAAAGGGCGCACCGCCTTGGGCTTGGCCACTTCCAAGCCTCCAGCCTTGGCCAGGGCCGCCTGGTAGGCATCTTCCATGCTGAGGGGGGCAGGGGAGGGGCGTGGAGAGGGTCAGTGGGCCCGCATGTGGCCGTCGAGCAAAGAGGTGGCGGCCGGAGGCGGGGGGTGCTGCCGAGCACTCGGGCGCGCCGGCGCGGACAAACCGCGCTGGGGGCGCCTGGCAGAGGCCCCAGGGCACCCAGGCCACTCTCAGGGCACTCTCACCGCTGCGTCCACTTGGTTATCTCTTTCTTTGGGGGCGGAGCCCCCTCATCGTCCGCCATGGGCACTGCGGCGCCCGGCAGGGGCGCTGCTGGCTGAGAACCGTTGCCAGGAGGCTATACGCCGGCGAAGAGGCGCCGGGCAACCCTGCAGGGCGGGCCTGTTCACGCGACCTCGCCACGGTCGGCGAGCGGCGTCAGCGACGGAGTGTTAACAGCGAGATCAAGGCGACAGAGGGTGGAGGGTGGCCACGGCGCTGCTGTGACACCGTCACCACTCCCATGCCGCCGCCTCCCGCTGGCGCATGCGGCATGTAGCTCGAGTCCTGTGCCAAGCCGGTGGGACTACTCTCAAAAACCGAAGTGCTAGGGCATCTGTATCATAGCTACAAAGCAACCTGATGGCACCAAGAGTCCTACCAAGCGGGGTGCTGCCCATCAGACAGGCCGCTGATTGATGCTTATCTGCGCTACTGGTAAGGCGGGGACGGAATTGGGCGGGGCTGCAAGGAGGTGGAAGCTGAAATGCTGTAAAAGGCATAGGTGCGTGAAGTTGGCAGTAGCATGGAACGCAAAGCGATGGCAGCTGAATATGTGGCGTGAAGAGCTGCAACCAGCGCCGCTGGGCCTTGACATGGCCAGGCATGATTGAGCATGAATGAGATTTCCTGTGTGCAGCATGTGTAGTGTGCAATTCCTGCCGCTGCCCGAGTGCCGCCCCTTCCAAACTCAACTCTGGCGTGTTCCCAAGTCCCTGCGGCATGCGTAACCATTGCACAGGTAGGTACATGTGGTGTACAGTGGCAGACATCAGGCTGCGACAGATAAGAAGGACTGAACAGGGCATGAGCGCATACCGCGCCTCTGCCGCCTAGAGTACTGAGGGTGCCAAGCTAAATGGGAGCTCAGCCTATAAAAGAGCTCAGGAGGTGCCAGCCGCTGAACGGCAAGCTGCCTCCTGTTGCCTCAGGCACCGCCGCCGCTCGGCGCGTCGCCACCTGGATCGCTGTGGATTTCTATCACTTCGTCCTCCTGCTCCCCAGCCACGTGCGCCGCAATGTGCTGCTGCGGCAGAAGGAGGGGGGAGGGCAGCGGGCGGCAAGGCATGTCAGCCAGGGGGCCAGCGCAGAGAACGCAACCGGACTTGGCGGACCGCGCGCAGAAAGCAACCATACATGGCAAGCACGCCGTGCAACCCATACAATGCATCCAGCAACCATGCTTCAGCCACCTGCCCCCGCCCTTACCTGAGGCGCCAGCTCCTGCCCTTCATCCGCGGGCGCCGCTGCCGCCGGTTGCTGCGCGCGACCTCCCGGGGAGTCGCCATCGCTGTACTGCAACAGCCCCGCCTGCCAGTCCTGGCCGCCGCCGCCGCCACCAGCGCCGCCGCCAAAGCTCTGCTGGTGCAGCACCCGGCCCCCCACCGTCACACCCCGCAGTGGCCTGCCGCCGCCGCCGCCGCCGCCGCCGCTGCTGGTGGTGCTGCTGCCGCCGCTGCTGCGCCCGCTGTGCGTTGCGCTGGGGCTGGAGGGCATGCCGCCAGCTGCCAGCTCAGCAGCCATGCGCTCGATGTCTCGCACTTGCTGGTAGAGCTTCTGCAGGTCCACCATGTCGTCAATGGCCTGCAAACAAGGGTGAACAAAGCGCGCTGTTTGTTGAGAAAGCAAAACAGTGGAGAAAAACATTGGTAGAGTTTCTGCAGGTCCACCATGTCGTCAATGGCCTGCAACGAAACAAGTGACAAACACGTATGCTTACACGTGAGTGGAGTGTCAGAAAGGAGCTAGGATAAGGGGCCGGCACTCGCTCGCAATGCTGCTTGGGAGTTGCACAGCTGCCGTCCGCACGTAAACTGAACTCGCGTGCTGAACAGCAGCCAGGCAGTGCCCGGGCAGCTTTAAAAAACTCACCCCCTCAGCTGCGTCTGCCAGGTCTTGCACGGTCGGCGAGTCGGGGAGGTCGTCCTCGTGCAGGCTCTGGTACCGCCTGCGGTCGAAAACAACAGAGCCAAGATCTCTGTGACCAAACAGCAGATGCTATCAGCAAAGTGCGGGGTGGGCACCCCCGCTCGCCGCCCAAGCGCCCTGCAAGCCCGGCCCCTGCCCGCTGACCAAACAACTTGCTGATTGCCGAATCACGCAGGCCTGCCTCCTGTACCCCCCGCCTGCAGCGCTCACCTTTGCAAAAAGTGCTTGGCCCAGGCGGGCCAGGCGTGCCAGCGGTCGATCACCTCCATCATCACCTCCTGCAGCGGTTGTGGTAGAGGTAAACGTCAATAAACACCAGTTAGATTAACTGACAACAGCAGCTAGGTTCTAGGACGGGCGTGCCAGCGGTCGATCACCTCTATCAACCTCCTGCGGCAACCAGGTTGAAATAAAATGCATTAAAAACACAGCAACAAAAAATTTTCTACAGCCTTTACCAACCCAACAAACAGTCACACCGCATGCAAGGTGCCGGCGTGCACATCAGGGCACACAGTGCGAACCGCCGACAGGCATGCATCTGGTCTTCACCCCAGCATAGAAAGCCAGCAGCCATAACACAGGTGGCCAAACCCCCAACAAAGCATGTGTCATCTACCCAACGCACCGGGGGCGCTTCAGACAGCACGTGTGCAGCCAGCCCCAGCAGCAGGTGCTGGCAGCCCGTGCTGCGCCGGTTGCTCCGCATCTCCTGTGGGGAGGAAGGACGGCCAGCGCTGAGCAGGTTGTGGGGCGGCAGGGCACAAGGGCTGTTCATGGGACTTCTGCAGTGCACGTTGGGCCAGGCGCAAAGCCTCAGGCACACAAGTGCAGAACACGCAACCCCAGCGCCACCAGCAACCCCCACCACCCCCCTCACCCAAAGCAGGCGAATCAAACCCCAACCCAAAGCAGGCGCACCTGCAGGATGCCAGGCGGCCCTCCCTCAAGGCCCAGCAGGACCGTACTGCAGGTGACGGAAGGGGGCACATAAGGCAGAAAGCAGATGTCATGAGCCGATGAGCAGGTGCATGGTGCAGCTAACGGGAAGCTTTCCAAGGGCGGCTTGCACGCGCCGGAAAAGCAACAACTGCTCACCGGACGCGGTCGGCGTAGAGGACTTATCCCCCATGTCCAGCAGTGCATTCGAACAAACAATAAACACACAAAGGAGCGAGCAAGGGATAATGACTGTACACGCACAGGACGCGATCGGCGTAGAGGGTATCCCCAATGTCCAGCAGTCCAGCCAGCGTGACCAGCTCCGGCGCCAGCTCAGCGCGCCAGTCGGTGGCGTCCGCCAGGATGTGCTCTGCACGCAGGAAGACGCAAAGTGGAGCAAGCAGCATTGATGTGAAGGCTGGGCAGGGCAGGGCGGAGCAGAGTGAGTGGGTGGAGCAAGGTGCCAGCTCAGCGCTCGGTGGCATCTGGCAGAATGTGCTTTGCAGGCAGCAGGACAATCGAGACCACAGGCGTGTTTGCATGAAGCAGGAAGAGAGGGTTTGCATGCCGAAGTGTGCTGCGCAGTGTGCTGCGCGCGTGCTTGCCCTCCAGCGGCGCATGCCGCAGCTCCCTGGCATGCCCATGGGGCAGGTCAAAAGGTGCCCTGCCCTCGCTGCAAACCCCGAGCCCCGAGCAGCATCGCCGCTCACTGAGCAGTGCGTTCTGCCACTCCCGGGCGCATGCACACCGACAAATCAGAAGGAGGCAGCCTTTGCTTCGAATCACAACAAGCCTCACCCAGCAGCGCGGTCTGCCACTCCCGGGCGTGGCGGTGGTTGTCGAACATGAGGAACCCAAACAGCTTGAGTGGGGCCATGCCCGCCACGCAGCCTGAGAGGTGGGGGACAACGTGGCAAGATGGGCAACAATGGCATGTGCGCTCAAAGATAGCCCGGGCAAGGCCTTGCAGGGTACACAGCCTGGCACGAGCAGCTTGCAAAGGACGGCAGAATCGCCATACAGCACTTGTTTGTCAGTTGCATGCACATTTTGCACCACAGACCATGCCAGAAACAACCTTGCTGCTGACCTGGCATGAGCAGCTTGCGTAGGAAGGCGGGGTCGCCGTACAGCCACTCCACCACCTCCTGAGGCATGGGCTGGGGGTCGCAGCTCTCCAGGCTGCACAAACGGTATGATGCAGGAGATGGGTGGAGCGTGGGTGTATAATATGGTTGCAAACGCAATAGACACAAAGGACTGGCATTGGAGCACTGGATATCGTGCCTGTGGCAGCCAAATGCAGGTGCACATGGCGCCACTGCGCATGCTTCATGCTATCATGGCACCGACAGCACAGCAAGCAGCAAACCCGCAGCAACGTTCCAAGCAGCAGGAAAACAGAGAGCCATGCACCAAACAAACCAAGATGCACCCACATGTACGGGTTGCGCAGCACGCGCTCCGCCTCCGACAGCGGCTGCCGCGAGGGCTTGCGCCGCGCTGCGCCCTGCAGGGCGTCGGGGGAGAACCTGCGCAGGGGCAAGGGGAGAAAGCATTGAAGGATGGAGCTGCTTTTGTGACGGGGCTGCGTTGGCGGCAAATAAAAAGCTGCCAATCCACACCGAGCGGGAAGAACGGCTGCCACTGTTGCCGCAACAGCAAAGCAACGGTTGCTGTTCACGCGGGTTTAACAAGCATGCCTGCAGGCGATGCACCCACCGGCGCAGCAGGCTGCCCAGCAGCTGCAGTGTGCGGACGCCGTGATTGTAGTCGCGCTGGTCGGGGTCACAGGCCGCAAACTGGTCTATGCACTGCAGGGCAATGGCGATATTATGGGCAGCATTGCTAAGTTTGGCTGTGCCACACGCCAATAAACGGTTACATGGACTGAAGGAGCAGTCAGGCAGTTTGGTGTGCCGAAAAAAGTTTGTGCACCTGGCACCTGCCGGCCCGGCGTCTGACAAACTGCCACAAGCTGTCCGTGCAATGCGGCTTGCAAATAAACAGCGAGCAGGAGCTCACCCGGCGGCAAGTTAAACAAAAGCAAAAAGCACAAACAGGTCAAAAAGCAAAACGTAGGGAGCTCACCCGGTGGACCAGGGCCAGCAGGGTGGGCAGGTGCGGGTCCAGCATGGCTCGCCGCCAGCTCCACTTGACCAGCCCCAGCCGGGCCAGCACTTGCACGATCTGCGCCATTTGCGGCAGGGGAGGAAGAGTGGGTAACAGTCAGTAGCTCTGTGTGTGTGGTTCTGGTGAGCGGTTGAGCGGGACATCAACATCCCCTGGGCACTGATTGCGGCAGGCGGCAAGCAAGCAGCGGCAAGCAGCACATGCACGGGCAACGGCGCACAGCGCATGCTGTGGCAGGACGTAGCGGGCACAGCGCGCGGCAGCAGGGGGCGTAAAAAAAGCTCAGCAGGCAGAGCAGGCGCAGCAGGGCTTGCCTGCTCCAGCCGGCCCCCGCCCTGCAGCAGCTGCGGCAGCAGCGAGCCGCATAAGTGGTCCACGTAGCAGCGCAGCGCGTGCAGGGCCTCCTCGGTCTGCGGCGGATAAGAAGGCAGGCACCACTTCAGATGCAATTGGAAGTGCAACCAGGGGCGCAGCGAGTCGCACAGTTGGTCCACAGCGGACACGTGCCTTGCCACCTGCCCCACCTGCCTGCCCTGCTGCCCCGCTGCTTGGGTGCCTCCCCTGCTTTTCTAAACACCCCGCCCACACCTAACAAGCCCCAGCTGCCGTATACACCCTGCCCACACTTTACAAGCCCCAGCTGCCCCCTCCAGCTCACCCGGCGCTCCTGGCGCGTGACCGTGTCTGCTGACAGGGAGCCCACGCTGGCCACCAGCTCGCGCACGGGCTCGCTGGGGTGTGATGTGAGCAGGAAATCGGCGGCCTGGGAGGCTGGGCCCGAGGCTGCACAAGGATAAGGGATGGGATAGGACGGGAGTTAGGATGAGGTGAGGGCAGTGCACAGGACGTGAGCGAAAAGTCGGCGGCCTGGGAGGCTGGGCCAGAGGCTGTGATGGGGGGAGGGATGGGGAGACGCCGAGCTTGGGGGAATGTGTCGACAGGATGGGAGAAGGGTGCCCTGCGTGCTCATCCTAGCTGGGGTACACAATAGCACAATTCCCACATATACATCAGCCCCTGCTGCTGCGCCATACATCCATGCCGCTCACCCATGTACGTCAGCGCTGCCGCCGCGGCCGCCGGCACCTTGCTCAGCGCGCCCTTCATCCCAGCAACCTGGCCCAAAAACAAATGCATAATATCGCTCACCCATGTGCGTCAGCGCTGCCGCCGCGGCTGCAGGCACCTTGTTCAGCGCGTCCAGAAGCGCGTCCTTCAGCCCCGGCCGCCCCCGCTTGCCGGGCGTGCCCAGCACCTCCTTGCGCAGCTCCAGGTTGCCACGGAGGGCCACCTGCAATTTAGGATCAAAACGATTAATGGTTCTATTAGGCATTAGGCATTACAATCCGCCCAGCACCTCCTTGCGAAACTCCAGGTTGCCGCGGAGGGCCACCTGTAACCAGGCATACTTAGCTGGCAGCTGTACGACGTGCGCTGTGCATCCAATACGGGTGAGTCGTCATGCAGCGAAAAGAAACGCTCGCAGATCCGCAGGCACAGTGCCCAGGCACAGTGCCCCCCCAAGCTGTGTCACTAATCGATGACATCACCCACCCGCAGGATGTAGTCCAGCAGCAGCAGCGCCGCCTCACATCCGACCACGTATTAGAAGCCAGAAAGTAAAGAGCTTCCCACCCGCAGTATGTAGTCCAGCAGCAGCAGCGCCACCTCAGCAATCACAGCGTGCAGGTCGCCCCTGCGGCAAGGAGGGAGCAGGCTGATGCTCAGGGACATGTGCAAACAGTGTTGCCCGCCTCATTCAGCAGCTAGCCCGGAGCAATCACCGCGTGCAGGTCGCCCCTGCGGCGCCAGAATGGCGGGGAGGGAGCAGGCTGATGCTTGAAATCTGTTGGCGGCGAGGAATGGCTCCAAACCCTTCAAAACCCAAACACACACCTGGTCATAGACCATGCTCACTCGAAACACATGCAAACAATCTATCATAAACCAGACCCACCGCCTTGCAATGGCCATGCTCCTGTGCTTGCCACACGCCTGTCCCACCCCCGCCCAGCCAGCCTCCCCCAAACGAAGCAAGCAGCCCACCCGCGGCGGCTGGTGAGCGCCGCCAGCTGGCACTCGCCGCCGGCGCTTGCGTTGCTGAGGCTGCCGCTGGCGGCGCTGACGTCCATGCCACCAGGGCTGCTGGTGGGCTCCCGCTTGGCCGCTTTGCGCGCTGTGCCTGCTGCCACCGCCTCGCCCAGGTGCAGCGCCAGCGTCCACACAAAGCGGTTGTATTCAGGCTGCGATTGGTTGGAACGAAGGTGCGGTTGTGTTGGCAAAGTGTGGTGCTCAGGCGGTGGGAGGTTGGCATGCAATGCTCGACTGTGGCGAACTCAGGCTGGGATGGCTAGGTGGATGCATTCGGGCTGTGGGGCACATCTGGTGCAAGGCCAGAAGACTCACCGACAGCAGCTGCATGGTGCCCAGCTGGCGCAGGTTGCTGAGCAGCACCGCATTGTACAGGTCCATAGGCATGCCGTACGGCATGCCGCTGCCCCCCTGCTGTGCCTGCTGTGCCTGCTGCACCGCCGGCGGCTGCGCGCCACCCGCCTCGCCGGCTGTCGCGCTCGCGCCGTCGGCTGGCTGCCGCACAGTTTGCACGGGAGCCGGCGAAATGGCCATGGGCTGAGCCTCCCCTGCCGCTGCGTTTGCTGCCGCTGCTGCTGCCGCACCAGCAGAGGGCTCTGCTGCCGCTCCCGCCTGCCCCTCCTGCTGCCCCTCTGCTGCCGCAGACGCAGGCGGTGTGCGCATGGGCGTATCCTCATCTGCCCCTCCTGCCGCTTGCTCCGCCACGGCTCCCGCCGCTGCCGCCGCCGCCGCCGCTGCTGCCGCCTCGCCTGCCTCCCCTGCAGGGGCAGCGGCTGCCGCTGCAACAGCTGCTTCAGCTGCAGCCTCAACTTCTGGCTGCCCGGCGCCCGCTGCGGCAGCGGCGTCTGCTGCAGCAGAGGCAGCGGTGGCTGCCGCCAGCAGCTGCTCAGCAGACTCCTCTGCTCGCTCGTAAAACAGCATGTAGGCGGAGTTGGGGCGGTCGCACTCCTGCGCACAACAGTGGGGAACGGAGACAAACAACAGTGGGACCGAAGACAAGCACAGCATAACAATGTGGGAACCAAAGACGAGCGCATCACGGGGCGGGCAGCGAGGCAAAGAACTTTAGTTAGAAGCGGGATGAAACAGCCGCTGAAAGCGGTGTTCCGCCCGTGCTCCAGCAGCTTTCGGGACAATAACAAACCGAACACCGCTGCTGGTTGGTGCCCACATGTGTGAAGCCCTTTGGTACAAAGCGCCCCCCCAAAGCAGTCCTTGTCCAGCTTGGCGACACATCCAAACCACGCAACAAGAACCATTCCTTGCAAGCAACAAACCTGTGTAAAGACTTCCGGGATGAAGCCACCTTTGAAGCAGTCCTTGCCCAGCTTGGCAACCCTCCATCCAAACCACACTCTTTGAATCACCCCTTGCAAGCATTCAACACAGTCTGACCTGTGTGAAGCCCTCTGGATGAAGCGCCCCCTAAAGCAGTCCTTGCCCAGCTTGGCAACCCCTTGAACCGCACTGGTTGAACCATCGCATGCAAAAACACCACTCCCCCTCTGACCTGCGTGAATCCTTCAGGGATGAAGCGCCCCCCAAAGCAGTCCTTGTCCAGCTTGGCGGGGTCCCAGGGCTCCACGCTGGTGTCGTCAAAGCAGAACCAGCTGCCGGTGGGGGAGCGGTCCTGCAAACGTAACACCACAAGAGCTTGGATGCTAATGATTCGTCAAAGCGGAACCAGTTGCCGGCGGGGGAGCGGTCCCAGCGGGAGGCAGGGAATGCAAGTCCACCCCAGCATCAGTTCCTCCTGACTGCTGCAGCCTGAAAATTGACGCACCCTTGATGTAGGAGTAGTAGTGCCCCACCAACGCGTGTTCCCACAAAGCACGTGTCCTTCACAACCAATGTAACCCCAAACAGGTGTTCACACCTTGATGTACGAGTAGTAGTGCCCCGCAAAAGCGGTGCCCGAGTGCACCACCACGCCCCGCAGCTCGTAACGGTAGTGCCCTGGCGCTTCCTTTGTTTCGGGCACCTGCAAATTGAAGGGGAGGAGGGATTGCGTGGTTAGTGTGCAGGAGCAGTAGTGCCCCGCTGCCTGCTTGCTGGCCGGCACCTGCAACGCCAGTTCTAAATCACTGTGCATCTTCTCACCCGCCCATCTGCTTCGTCGGCGCCCTCCACTGTGTAAGGGTACATGTCCAGCTGCAGCGGGAACTCAAAGCGGTCCTTGACCTGCAGGGTGGTTCAACAAAGATTGTGGGTCAAACAAGTTGAGGGTAAGTGTGACAAGGTTTCAGCTGGCCATCAAAACTGCTTGCTCGCTGCAAACAATGCAGCGCGCCCCATGCGTGTTTGCTGCAAGCCTTTACAGCTGCAGCAAAGAAGATCATCTTCCAGCGCAAAGAAGATGCCACTTACCTTCCAGCGCTGGTACGTCTCGTAGTCCCACTCAAAGCGCTTGAGGTGCAGCACCAGCGTGTGCGGCAGCGACTTGATCAGCGTGCGCTTCTCGGCGTCCACCTGGGGTTGTTGGAATAGACGGACATATTGAGTTTACTGGCTGAATATCGGGGCAATTGTGCGGCACCGACTTGATCAGCGTGCGCTTCCCAGCGTCCACCTGAGCAAGGGAGGGCAGGGTGGGACACAATGAGCAGCTCTGTGCTGAACACCTTGATCTCAATTGCAACCACACCTCACAATCCTCAACACTACTTTCAGAAGATCAGCCTCACCTTCTTGCCCAGCTCCTCGCACAGGTACTGGTTCTGGCCATCCATCAGCTCCTTGCTCACGTACGAGTCCAGGCTCTCCGCCAGCGTGCGCTTGCCGCGCACGTCCAGGGATATCTGGTAAAATTCCTCGTCCTGTTGTGGAACAATGACCAAAAAGGCATAATTTAGTAGGACGTGAGAGCCGGCTGTACCATTGCGCGTACAGGGAGATCTGTTAATCAACCTCTCATCTCAAGAGGAGTGTTACGAGTCGATTGCCGGCAGTTGAGTGAACGGCCGGCCGTTGAGTGGACGGCCGGCAATCGAGTCAACTGCCAGCAATCGAGTGGATGGCCGGCCGTTGAGTGGACGGCCGGCAATCGAGTCGGTTGCCGGCATTTGAGTGGACGGCCGCCCTCTACCCCCTGCCCGGCGCCAGCCATCCACACCCGGCCCATGCCCTTGCCATCCCACCTGCTCCCTAGGCTCGGCCCAACTACCCTCAAACTGACCACCCCAACCACCCAGAAACCCCAGTCTAACCCACCCGCTCGCTGCGGTGCTGCGGCGCCTCAATCACAGTGATGAGCTGCGGGGCAGGGGTGCCACAGCGTGTGATTGTAAGTGCATATAGGCTGAGTGTAGCAGCAAGAGAGCGTGTGCGAGTGCAGGGCATTGTGAGCCTTCGTGTTCACGGCGCAACCACCCGCTGCTAAGCACACCACAACATCTGTGCGGGCCAATGCTTAACAGAAGCCAACTGGACAAACCAACTGGACAAACCGCAGTGCAGCCCTCCCCACCTGTGCAAAGGTGCCGCCCAGTGCGGCATGGATGGCGCGGGGGCGCCCCACCGACCGCAGGTGCTCGTCGATGCTGTCCTGCAGGCGGGTGAAGAACTCGTACGCGTCCTGGTGCTCCCTGCACAATGACGGTTGATTGAGGTGGACAGTGGAAGTTGATGATTGTGCAAAAAGGTACAAGGTGTGTCCTGCAGGCGTGGTGAAGAACTCGTACGCGTCCTGGTGCTCCCTGCACAATGAAGGTTGAAAGACGTGCAGCGCCGATGGAAATTACCGTGCGGCATGCAGAAAGTCTGTGGGGGCAGGTGCGACCGAAAATTCAAACGCGCCCTGGTGCTCCCAGCAGCAGCCAAACTGAAAGCAACCTGATGGATAGCCTGCAGAAACAGTCTGACGTAGCACCCCGCCATGCCTGGCCATTACTGAACCACAGCAGCAGCCACAGCAGCAGCGACAGTAAGGCTCGTCAGCCCAACACACGGCTGCATGCCCCTTGCAACCCCCACCCACCGTATGTTGACGGGCTGGCCGTCATAGTCCTTGAAGGCGCGCCAGAAGCCGCGCGGCTCAAACCAGGGCTCCACGCCGCAGGCCAGGTGCGCAAACATGGCCTGCGGTGGGGTGTTGTGACGTCCCAACAACTTGAGGTTCATTTTGAGCCAAGGCAATGTCAGAGCAAGTCGAACCTGACCTGCCGCGAGTGCGCACTTGTTTTCTACTCAAGGCATTGGCATTTGGACCAAAAGCGTGTGGTCCAACCCTCCCCACCTGCATCTGGTGGAACACGCTGTCCGCCTGCTCGTCCGCCGCCACCTGGGGCGCGCTCAGGATCAGCTGCCTGCGGGCGGACAGTTGGGGCCCAAACATGGTTGTATGCCAATGTATTGTGAATGAGGCCCGTCAAACTGGGATTCGCTCAAAGCCTCTGCTCACTAAAGAGACAGCGCACCAGCTGCAGCAGTCAAAACACACCATTTCGACAATACGCTGCATGCATTGGTGCCGAGGGTCTGCAGGCTGCCATGTGCTAAACAACAATCGACCCTACAGCAGTCTGAAACCCCACCTGATGATGGGCTGCATGAACAGCTGCTGGAACACCGAACTCATGTAGCAGGTGGCCCCGCCGTTCTGCAGCCCCGCAAACGCGCTGCAGCACACAGAGGGCAGGGGGCAGGCAAGGCAGGGTGAGGGATACATGCAGTGGGCTGGGGTTTTGGTTGGTTAGGAGTGTGGAGCAAGGAAGGGCGGCGGGGCAGTTGAAAGAGCGATATAACACGCTGGGCTTTAAGCCACAGGCTGGGAGTGCAAGTGTGGAGCACAGTTTGTGGGCATGCCAGGTGACAGCTGGCCTTGCCCGTCCCATACCAAGCGGCACTGGGAAAACATCACAGGTGGAGCATTACCCTTCCCGCCCCGCCTATCACCAACCCACTTCACATGAACCGCACCCCTCACCTAGGTGTGCGCACGACCTGCAGCGGAGAGTTGTTATAGGGCAGGGCCAACAGGCCGCGTGCCGCTTCGTGCACCTGCGTCTGCAGCAGCTCCGCCGCCTTGTGCCAGCACCCAACATCATGGGTCACCAAATCTAGCAGCAGATCAAAGGCCGCCTCTCGGCTGGTGCTCCAGCTGCCGTTGGCCGCCTGCAGGCGCGCCGCAAGGATGCACTTTTCACTCTGACTCCACATAGCCATGGCAAATCCGCCGGCAGTCGCGGCCACTTGCTGCTGCTGCGCCGCGGCGGCCGCCGCCTGCACGGCGGCAGGGCTGTCGGCGCCGCTCTCTGCCACCAGCGCGGCAGCTGCGCCCATGGCCTTGCCAGCCTGGTCCGCCAGTGCGAGCCAGTAGGCGGTGAACTGCTCCCTCTGGCGCAGCACGCTCAGCGCGGGGAAGCAGCAGCCGTCCAGCAGGCGAACCACCAGGTTGGAGGACTGAGGGAGAGGGGGCAGGGGCGGGGCGCAGGAGCATGAGTAGAAAGCGGAGGCGAGAAGAAGTCTGCCAACGCGTACTCGTGGGACAACCGGCCCAGTGCCTATATGTGCTGCCATGCTGTCTTGTGCGGCGGCGCTTAGCACCAGCCTAAAAGACAGCTGGCGGCCAGGCGCAGCATGGGCATCTCAGCTTGGCACGCCCGGTGTGCGGTTCACCCAGCAGTCTCACCAGCCCCACTTCGCGGCAGTCCAGGCGCTTGATGAGCGCACCCACCACCCCGGCGATGCCGTCAATAGGCGCCTGCGCAGGCATTACGGCGATTGCACTAACGAGGTTTGTCTGTTGTCAACTTGGGGAGACTGCAAGCAGACCTGGAGCTGACCAAAGCTCGGCAGCAGATGCGGCGGCAGGTGCAGAACCAGAGCGCGCGGCGGGATGGCATTGCGCAGCATAGTATGCCAGCGTTATGCCAGCATTATGGCAGCGCTTATCAACATAGAGCGTGCCCAAGAGCGCCCACCTGCGCTTCAATCAAGGCCATCAGGCGCTGCAGCAGCGTCTGGAGCAGCTGGCGGGCGGTGGGGAACTGCAGGGTGGGGCAGGCAGCAGTATTGGGATAGCAGTTTCACAGTAGCAGTTGCGGGGACTGCGGGGAGGTGGTGGCAGCAGTGGCAGGGCGACAGTTGCACGGTAGCAGTTGCCGACCCGGCCATTCGGTGCAACGACCGGTCCATCATGCATTGTTATCGTCTATCAGAATCCCCAAATCCTCCATCAGATATCATGCCAAACAATCAGCAGCCCACCTCTGCATAGTCCAGCGTCTCAATGAAGTGGTTGCAGAGGCTGAGCTGCTCCTGGCCCCCCGCCGCCGCACCCTCCGGCCCCTCTGCCAGCAGCAGCGGCTGCACAATGCGCTCAAACGCCCAGCGGTGGGTGGCGGGCGAGGCGGCTGCGTAGCTGGGCAGCCAGTCAGCGGCCAGCTGGCGCAGGCGGCTGGAGGTGGGGTGCAGCAGCAGGCGGCGCACCACCGCCTCTGTTGCCGGCGCCTCCGGCCCGGTGGCCACTTCCACGGCCGCGCTGCTGTGCTGCGCCAGCTGCCGCAGCAGCTGCAGGCCTTGCTCTGCCAGCTCAGCAACCGCCAGCAGGCTGGACAGCTGGCTGACGGCTGCCGCCATGGGACCGCCCGCCTGCTGCGCCTGCTGCGCGTCGGCCGCCTGCTGCTCCGGGTGGCAGCGCAGCAGGCAGCACAGCATGCGCAGCACGTAGCGTGACATGGCGGGTGCCAGGCTGGCCAGCACCGCCGCTGATTCCTCAAGCTCCTGGCGAGCGGCCGTCACAGCCGCTGGCACCACCGCCACGCCGCCCGCCGCCGCACTAGCCCCAGCTGAAGCACCCCCTTCCTCCGCCTCCATGCTCACCGAGCGGCTGCGCTGCGGAGCAGCTGCTTCTGCAGCGGCACCTGATGCCTCGGGTGCTGCCCCCGCAGCCGCCGCCGCGCTGCTGCCGCCATCGGTGGCAGCGGGCTCAGGCCCTGGTGAAGCGCTGTCCACTTGCATGCTGGTTGCATCACCCAGCGCCGCAACACCGGCTGTTGCCGCTGCCACCGCCGCGGCCGCCGAAATCTCATCGGCGCCGCCGCCCGCCGCCGCCTGCTGCTGCCGCGCCGCCGCTGCGGCCGCCTCTGCTGCCACCGAAGCTGCCGCCACCGCCTGCTGCTGCTGCAACGCCTCGTGGGTGTGGAGCAGCAGCAGGAGCACGGCTGAGTGCGTGGCTGCATCTATGCTCGGGTTTGCCGCTGCTGCTGGCTCCGCCTGTTGAGTCGCCAACTCCAGAATCGCCTCCAGAGCGCCAGACAGCAGCAAGCGGCGCTGCAGCATCTCAGGCGACACAGGCGCTTCGCCCGCCGTTGCACCTGCTCCCTCGCCGCTGCCCTCTGCTTGCTCCTGCGCCGCATCAGCTGCCGCCGCGCCTGCATCCGCTTGCTGCGGATACAGCAGCGCAGCCAGGCACTGCACTGCGTACATCAGCACAGCGGGCTTAGCGCCCGCCTGGCCAGGCTGCTGCAGCAGCAGGGAGCGCAGCTGCTGCCCGCCGTCGGGTGCCTGCAGCAGGTGGCGCAGCTGCTGCTGGGCGGCGGGGCACGTTGGCAGCACGCTGAGCAGCTGCAGCGCGGAGGCTGCAAGCCGGCTGCCGCCGCTGGGGGCGGTGCTGCTTGGGGCAGTGGCTGCATCGCACTGGGCCAGTGCCAATGCCAGGCGGTACACTTCAGGCTGCGCGGCAGTACAGTGGATGTCAACAGGGAAACAGCAAGCCGGTGAGGAAGAGCAGGGCGTCAAAAAGGGATGGTGAGCAGTGTGCAAGCTGCTGTGGCTTGAGGAGGGATGCTTGCTTGCAAGGGCACAGGGGCGGCAAGCAAAGACAGGCCGTCGCGCTGGCATTGCATGCGCACGCCCCTTGCACGTCCCCCTGTTGCAGCCGCTGCATTGGGGCAGGCTTGCAGACAGGTACAGGCTGGCAGTATCCCTTGAGATTACATCTGAGCACACCTGCTGCACCAGAGCCTGCGAGGCGGCGGCCGCTTCGAGCTCCTTTGCGTCGTGCCGCCCGCTGTAACTGTTGGCCTTCTGGTTCACCTGTTGAGCAGGATGGGTGTGGAAGAGGGTGGGTGGGAACCTGATAGGTTAAGCTTGCAAGCATCAAACGGGCAGTTGCAGGTCTGGCTGTGTGACAGAGAAAAACAGCAGCAGCATCACAACAGCAACACAACCACGAGCAGCAGCTGCCAATACAGCTGTAGCGCTCACCAGCACCATGACAGGCTGCTGCCCCGCCCGCTCGTGCGCCAGGGTGGCGCAGTCGCTCTCCAGCTCACGGCCCTGGTAATCAGGAAAGAGCGCAATGTGCATTTAATTTTGGCTTGATTTAAATGATCTTCCCTGCCAACAGTTCACATGGTGACATACTTGATGCAAAAGGCTGGGCTTCCAACTGCCGGACAACGACCCTACCCACCCAGCAGGCAAAGCTTTCAAAGCCAGCCGCAGCACGCGCCTCACAGCCACAACAGGCCGCCACAGCACTGCTAGCAGGACAGCCAGCGCAGGGGGCCAGCAAGCAGAGCTCACCCCAGCCACCAGGCGCACAAATTGCGGCGGCTTGCCCAGCCATTCAGCCACGGTTCGGCGCAGGAAGCCAACTGGCAGGTTCCCCGGCTGCTGGATCTCCTGCTTGATGGCCCTCTGGCCCTGCAAGAAAGGGGTTCAAATGAACGGCGTGTCTTGAACCAGTTATTATGGGGCATTGAGAAAATGAAGCCAGCCGGAACAAAGACCCTCGGCTGGGTGGGACCAAAACATTCCTGGGCTGCAACACCAACTGCCTTGAACTACAGCCAGCCATGAAGATGATAGCCATGCCCGCCTCACCTGCACCGTCGGCAGCTGCACTGTGACCGTCATGGGGAAGCCACGCCAGGAGGATCGGTGCGCTGGAGGGCTGGGCATGCGCCGCCCCTGCAGGAGGAATGGGGAGCAATTGAAATGGCTTGTAGAGGGTGCAAGCATGGCAAAGAACAGTGAGCGTGGGGTCAGAGTCCGCGGCAGTGGCAACTGGGAGGCGGGGAGCACAAGGGCAGCGCCGAGTGCGTGAACGCAACAAATATGGAATGGAACATGCATGGTGTGCTGCAGCCCATTGCTGACCTGGCACTCTTCCACTAGCGTGGCCAGATACTTTAGTATGCGCTGGCAGTGAAGCGCAGCTGCCTCTAACTCCTCTGCACTGGCACCCGGCTGCGCCAGCACAGCAGGCGGCTGCCACCACTGCTCCGCCGCCACCGCCGCCTGCTCGGCGGGAGCCGCTGCCCCGGCCTGGCCGCCGGCCGCCACATCTGCGGCGCCGGCCGCCGCGCCCTCAGCAGCTGCTGCTTCCTCCTCCGCAGCCGCTGCAGCGACTGCGCCCTCTGCCGCTGGCGCCACCGGCGCCACCGGCGGCAGAAGCGCCTGTTTCCGCAGCTGGTCCAATCGCTCGGCTGTATCCCCACCCAGCAGTGTCAGCCAGGCGGCCAGGGGCGGCTGCTGGCTGCGGGGAGAGGCGGGGTGCCCCAGAATGCTGCGCAGCTGTCGCGCGTGCACTTTGGCCAGCAGGGCAGAGGCCGCTGAAGAGATGTTGGCGTCGGGGGAGTCCAGGACAAGGCGCCACAGGAAGGCGCGCACAGCGGGGTGGTTGGCCTGCGGGGGTGCGGCGGGCAGGGGCGGTGGTTGCAGCAAGGCAGGGGTGGCGCTTGCAGTCCTCATGCCAAGGCGACAAGTGTGAATACAGATGCGAGCAATGCTTGCAAGGGGCGGTGGAGGAGCAGTGTGCGGAGGCTGGCGCAGCACCGGCAGCTATTGCTTGGCCGTTGTGAAGGCGCAGCCCCCTACCTTTGTGACCCAGGCGATGTGCGGCGAGATGGCGTCCTCCCGCAGCTCGTCCTTCCACCTGCAGGACACAAGACGAAAGTTGCACTACGGTTCACAAACACGCCCAGATGGGGACACAGTGCTTCAGTGCACAGCACTACAGTGCAGTACACCCACTCTGATGTGGCGCTAAGGTAAGCCAGGATGCAGCGCCAGGCGGGGAAGGTCACAAAGCGGGGCTCCAGCTCGCAGAGGCAGTCGGCCAGGAAAGCATCTGGGGTGGGAGGCAAGGGAGGTTGGCAGTGTAAAACGAGAGATGATGCTCCAAAGGCACGATGCCGAAGTCCTCACAGAGACAGTTCACCAGCAAACCCTCTGGGACGAGAGTAGGGGCGGGAAGAATCGGGTGGGATGCTGGGAAGACAAGAATGCAAGGATGTGCATGGGTGCATGCGTGGACTGCACGGGTACTATGCAGCACGCAGCTGCTGCCCCTGCGCAGCGCAGCACAGCACAGCGCGGCGTCGCGCAGCAGCACAGCGCACCTGCCACATGCGGCATCATTTCCTTGCGTCCGCCTGCCACCAGCAGCAGTGCCAGCCGCCACGCTTGCGCTGCAGGTGGGCGGGGCAGGCGGCAGCAACAGAAGCGATCAAAGGGAAGCAGAAGAGCGCGGCAGGTGGGCGGGGCAGGGGGCAGCAAGTGTAGCAGGTGAGAGAGCAGCAGGTGAGGCCAACAGGTGAGGCCAACAGGCACGTGAGCGCAGCAAGCACACTGCCAAAAAACCAAAGCAGAGAGGTGCCCAGCTGGCCTATAAGAAAGGCCCAAACAACAGCCAAATTATACGCTAACAAGCGCTCACAAGAGTCGTATGGGGTGACTGCCTCGGCTGTGGCCCACTGCGCCATGTGCTCCACCTGGTCCTGCACCACAGCAGGCACAGCAGGCACAGCAGGGTAAGCAACATGGGCACAGCGGCGAAGGCAGGTCACAACACTGCACCCTTGTTTGCTAGCCCGAGCAGCACTGCTGACACAAACCGTGGCGGTCTGAGCAAACGGCAAGCGGGGTGTGTTGGCCAACAGGCCAAGCGTGGCAACTGCGATGACCCATGTGCAGCCGCATGTCCACACAATACAAGGCCAGGCTCCGCAACGCGGTGACTCAAAAACAGGCGAGGGCTCGCGCACTGTGTTTGACTCCTGTGCGGATACCAACACAGTTCATCCCCACCTGAAGTAGGAACCAGTTGCCGGCGGTGATGACTTTGTAGATCAGGCGCTGCCAAGCGTCCACCGCTTCTCTGTGGGCAAACGCGCCGGCGGGCGGCCCAGGCTCTGTCATGTGTTCCTTGGCTGCCTGTATCGAGCCGGGTGCGACAGACAGCGCCAGCCCCGCGGCTGTCGCCGTTTCGCGCTGCCGCTGAATCCAGGCGGTGTACTGGCTGAGGCAGGCCTTCAGGAGGGCGGCGTCTGCGTTCAGCTGCTTCAGCACCGCGGTCAGGCGCTCCTGGAGGGCAGGTGCGGTGGCGAGAAGGCGGCAGGCATTGTAAAAATGTTGGGCGAGTCGAGTGAGCATGTGTGAAGGCTTGAAGTGAGTGGCTGCATGGATAGCCACCGCAGACCTCTTGCGGCAAACCCAACTCCTTGCCCTGCCCAAACCGGCGCGCCAATACAGTCAACCCTGCTCAACCCTCCTGCACACCCCCACCGCCTCTCACATGCAGCGCCTATAGAAAACCCCACCGCTGCCCACCCACCGGCTTGCGCCACAGCTGAGTCAGCAGGGTGTGCAGCACCACGGCCGCTGGTACTGCGGCCTCGCCGCCCAGCGCCCGTATGCAGTGCTGAGCCACAGCAATGCCGCACGTGCTGTTGCCCTGAGCGCTGTCCAACGTGGCGCAGAGTTCCGCCACTGCGGGAGCAAGTGGGAAAATTGGGTGCAATGAACATTGGGTGGGTCAGTGGCGTTCCACTGAGATACGCGTTGAAAGTGCGTTGCTGGTCAGAATGCGAGGCACACAGCTCCGCCACTGCGGTAGCAAGTGGTCACAGTGTCGGTGGGTTGGCAATGGAATGGCATGCAAGTTGCCAGCGGTGCCAATGTGCAGGAGATAGTGCAGTGGAAGCGAGCAGCGGTGCACCAGCCGGAAGGGAGGGTGTGAGATGGCACTCAACACCAGGCGCCACAGCGCCCGCAAATGATGGCTTTCAAGCCCCAGCAAAGGGTGACTTTAACGACTTGCCTGCTGGGCTGGCGGCCACCTCAGGCTGCACCTCTGGGCGCAGCTGAATGGCCAGCAGGCACTGCAGCGCCCCCTGATGCAGCACGCTCTGCATGGAAGAGGGTGGGGCGGCAGTGTGTCAGCAAGTGGTGGCAGGCAGAGGTGGTCGGATGGAGTGAGTGTGTTGGCCCTGTAACGGCAGTCCTGTTGCCACCCTGCCTTGTGGTGCGCCACTGCCACATGCGCCAGCAGCAACAGAGTGCGCCATCCATAACTTGCCTTCCTGTCGCGCTGCGCCATGCCCACCAGCAGCCCCAGGATGGAGCAGGCCTCGCTCACGCCGCTGGCAGACGCGCGTGCCTGCACGCACAAAGGGTTAAGGACAAAAACAGCGGGATCAGGTAATACACACAGATGAACTGTTGGCAGTGAGCAGGCCTCGCACCACAGTGCTGAGCAGCTGGCATGAGCAGGATAAACTCACCTGCAGGCGCTGGAACAGCTGCTCCAGCTGGGCGGCCTCCATGTGCGGCCCCAGGTTGGCCAGTATGCTGTACGCGTTGCTCTTCACCGCCTCAAACGTGCTGGCGTCTGCGGCAGCGAAGGGCAGGGCAGAGCAAAAGGCTAGCTGTAAGCCAGGGCTGTTGCATGCTGGCCGGTGGCTGGGATGCGGTGCACAGTGCTGCAATGCAGCTGGCAATCCTGTGTCTGTGGTAAGTGCCCGTCTCAGCAGAGCAACTCAGCACAGCGATGCGCTACTTGCAACGGAACAAGTACAACCCCTTGCGCCCCACCTTCGGTGAGCTGCCACAGGAAGGCAATGGCGTCCTCGGGCAGAGCGCCATGCTGCAGCAGCGTGCTCAGCACGCGCTGGGCCTGCGGAGTGAGAAGCGGAGGCGGCGGCACTTCAAACGAACTGGCACACACAGCCAGTTGATCGAGCACCTGCAGGTTGGCGGCTGGTGCCGGAGTGCATCAAGGCGCCTTTGGAGTGCATCAAGCACCTGAACACCTGCTGCACCTCAATTCGCTGGCCACCGCCCCAACCACTGCCATGCCATGAATTGCACCCCAGCGGCAGCCCACCTGGTCGGCGTACTGCGCCTGGTGCATGTTGGACTTGAGCACCATTTGAACCACGCCATGCTCCCGCAGCCAGGAGGTGAGGGCCTGCGCACGGGAGCCGAGCAAGAGCCGGGGCAAAGGCAGTAGCGGTGAGTCCACTTACATCAGTGGCACAGGAAGGAGTGGCGGGTCCCTGCCCCGCCGCCTGACCAAACTTGCCGCCACACCCCTTGACCAGCCAGCCACTTTTTCAACCCACCTCGATGCACTCTGGCTGCTGTGGGTTGGAGCGGAATGTAACGTTCACCTGTGGGGCCGAAAGGGAATAAACACTGTGCAGGAATGCAGCCAGCCACATTGCAAAGTGGGCAGTGCCACGCAATGTGCCCAAAACCCGTGTGTGCAGGCAAAGTTGCTCGGCGGCCAAAACGACAGCCGCCAACGCCTGCCCAGCATGCACAGCGTGCACAGCACAGCGCACAAAGCGCAGCACGCACCAGATCGTTCAGCAGCTTGAGGCCGGCCAGCTGGCGGGTGAAGGCGGGGGCGCTCAGCAGGCGCAGCACGTGCTCGCGCTGCAGCGGGCCCACCTGCAAGGAAAGCCAGGGAGGTTGCGATAGGGCACAGGCGGTACAAAGTGAGCTGAAAGGGTTGGCGGACACATGCTGATGCGCATGCCACAGGACACGCGCATGCTTAAATCTACGTGCATGCTGGCTACGCTGGGCCACACATGCTGGCCATGCTGGTCCATCCACCCTGCTGAGGCTGCTCATGCACACTTCTGTACGGCAGCAACACACGCCTTGCTCCACCGCTCGCCCCTCACCTCTTGCTCCGCGGCTACTGGGCCCGATATGGCGGCCAGGCAGGCCCGCGTATATGCGAGCACCTGCAAAAAATCGACGGTGCACCAGCTGTTGGCACGGCAGTTCAGTTGCCGGCTGGTTGCGAGGCAGTTCAGGGCTGCATGGCAAAACCTCGCCCACGCTGCCACAAGCTCTCTTAGGAGCGCACCAAACCCAAGCAGCATAAAAGACTGCATGGCAGAATCTCACCCGCACCACCACAAGCTTTCTTATGAGCGCACCAAAACCCAGCAGCATGTACAATGTCATCAAATGATCCCAGCTGCCGCTCTCACTCGCGACACTCGCGCCTCCGGGTTTGAAGCGCTGCCCTCTAGAGCTGACAAATCGGCCACCGCCGCCAGCCCCGCACGAACGTACTGCAGGATGGCTGCCACCGCGCCGCCCAGCTTGGGCCGGGCTTCGGGCAGCATGGCGGGGGCGGCAGTGGCCAGGGGAGCCAGGAAGGCCCAGAGGTAGTCGCCCAAGCGCTCAGGGTGGCACAGCAGCTGCAGAGTGGTGAAGGAAGGCGGATCAGGCAGGGTCAGCAGCCACAGATTCAGTGGACGAGGGAAGGGGGCCGGTCGGGGTCACAGCAAGGCAGGGCCAGGTGGGCTTTGCCTGCAGACGCTGCCTCGCCAATCTGGAGCTCAGGCAAGCACCAACGCTCAATTGCCATGGAATGGCACCCTTGCAATGGCAGCAGAGGCGTCGCATTTACTTCAGCAGGGTGTGCACCTGCAGCCACCCACACATGCATGGAACCGTACCACCACACCTGCGCCCCAGCAGCCGCCTACCCACACTCGCACCTTAAGCAGCATGTCCCAGCCGCCTTCCTTTCCCATGAGCTCAACCATGGCTGCCCGCCAGGCCGCCGCTGCCACCACCCGGCTGGGCGTCTCAGGGGGGGCAGCTGCCCCCTCACCAGTGAGGTCAATCTCCACAACCCCTTCCGCTGCTACTCCTGCTCCTGCTGCCCCTGATCCTGCTCCTGCCCCTTCTGCCGCCGCTGCTTCGGCCCCCTCCCCCGCCGCCGCTTGGCCGCCAGGCGCCGCAGCGGGCACAGCGGGCGCAGCGGGCACAGGGGGCGCCGCCCAGGTGCCCACCGCCACGTCTCTCCAGTTGTTGCAAGCGGAGGGCGGCTCAAAGTGGAAAGCTGGGCAGTAGAGCATGTGGCCTGGTTCCAGTACCAGCGCCAGCGCCCGCAGCAGGTGAGCAAGGTCCTCGCCGGCTGCAAGGGCATACCAAGGGGGGGATACCGGGCAAGTCAGATGTCTGCAAGGACATTCCAAGGGGGGGATACCGGGCAAGCATGCGCAGTCAAGACTGGTCTTGGTTGGGGTGCAAGCCAATGCTGCACGGGCTGGTCAGTATCTTGGTGTTGGCCAGTACCGCACCCCAGGGACCAGTGTCCATCCCCATCACATCAGCCCGTGGCTCGCGTGAAACCCTCCCAGCCATCGCTACAGTACTGCCTGCAAGCCTGCAGCTTGCAGCTTGTGCACTCACGCCGTTGGTGGATGACCGGCATCAGCTCCCGGCCCTTGTTCACCACCAGCGCCAGCTCAAGGTACTTGCACACCAGGCGGATGAACCTGCACAGCGGTGAGCAATGGGTTTTGCAAGCAAATTGATGCAAGTTGTGGGCAAGAGGGTGCACTTGGCACGCCCATCGAGAAGGTTGCAGAGCGGCGGGTGGGGTGGGAGCGGCATTGGGGCGCGGGCTGCCTAGTTGGTGCATGGCACTGTGATTGACAGGCGGCCTGATGCGGCAACCCCGGCAGCCTGGAGCGCTTGCTTAGTTGATGTTAAATGTAATATTCTTCTTGTCCTTGGCTTGGTGTAAAGCAGAACATGAAGCACACGCAAGTATTGCTCACATGGCGACGATGCTGCGGATCTCTCGGGCCTCCTTTACGCTGTGGGGGCTCAGCAGCTGCAGACGCAGAGCGCAGGGAAAAGCAGGCAGCGGGGGTGGGGAGCAGCCAGAGCGTCGGCGGCAGGCGCACATGGTCGGCAGCTACAAGGCATAGCCAACAGATCTCCCCATAGGCTACATGCTCCAAGCGCACGGGTACGCAGTTGCTTCTGCTCCAAAAGTGCCGCGCACAGCCCCCTTCTTCCCCAACAGGAGCAGCAATTCCTTAGCCAGAACGGCAGGCGCCCCGAAAGCACCACTGTAACTACCCGCCCACCTGCGCCTGCCGCTCGTCGTGCATGAGCTGGTGCATGGCGGAGGGCAGGGCGTCGCGCATGAAGGGCTGGAAGAACGACTCGTACATCAGGAAGACGCCGTTCGCCGTCTCGCTCGAGTCGTTGCTGCATTTTGGCCAAAAGCAACAAAGATTCGTACATCAGGAAGACGCCATCTGCTGTGCTCAAACTGTTGCTTCATTCCACAAAGATTAACAAACAAAGGGGGGACGCGAGGTTCGGCGCTGGGCATGCCATAATGCAGGCTAAGGCTGGAGCAAGCCGCCGGGCACACTTGCACAGGACTGCCTGCTGTGCTCAGCACCACGCAGCACGCGAGCCACGCCTTCAGCAGCAGCCATGCTTGACGGGATCGGTGCCAACGCAGCAGCAGTGCGACGTCACGGCCCAGCTGCATCCGCGCGGCAGCAAGCAACCGAAGAGTGCACAACGGCTCTGCTCACTGGGTTATGGCCAGCCTGATGCAAGTGCAACGTATATACCAAAACTGCTCACGTGACCATGAATCGGTAAATGTTGTTGGAGACCTCCAGGCAGCGGTGCAGGGCTGACAGGTCCACGCCATTGTCTAGCTGCAGCAGCGAGTGCAGGTACTGCATGTGGTCTGCGGAGCAGGAGGGACATGGGTGCAGCAGCATGCGAGGTTAGCTTGGGGTTAAGGGTCGGCTCCCATTATGTGCCAGCCCGTGCAGCTGCTGCATGAAGCGCGCTGGCACGGGGCTGACAGCAGCAGGGAAGGCACCAGCAAGCGCTGAATGCGGGCAGCAGGTGCATGAGCGCAAAAACTCCACACATGGCGCCCGCGGCCGCAACGGCAGCCCGATCAGCAGCACTGTGCGCTCAGCAAGCACAACCACAGCGGCACTCACCGGCCAGGAATTTTTCCTGGGCGGACAGCGCGCCGGAGCTGCCCCCCACACGGCCGTGGAAGGGCGGGCGCTCAGGGCTGGACGGCTCATCCAGCATGCCCTCCAAATCGCTGGGCAGGTCGTCGCCGCCGTCGCTGCGCCCGCCCGCCGCCATGCTGTCCCGGTCATCGCCCGAGTCCATGGCTGCAGGTAGTGCGGCCTACCTGGCAGCAGGGAGGATAGTGGAGGCGGGATGTGACACGAGCACACAGGTGCGCAGGCAGGAAGAGCAGCGGAGGGTGGGCCCGGCATGAACGCAACAGGCGGTGGCGGCAGCGGCGGCAGCCGGGCCTTGGGCGGGCGGGCTAGCCTAGGAGGGCGCCGCCGGCAGCTGGCGCGGTCTAGATGAAGCAGCGCCATCGATCGCTTACCTCGGTAGCTCCCAGCAGCCTGCAGCGGCGCTGCCAGGCCGGGGCTTCAGTGCCCCGTGCTTTCCGCGCCCTCTCAGGCGCTGGGGCGCCTGCCGGCACTTCCACTATCGGCTCTGGGTTCTAGGATCGCACGCACGCCATCGCTTGTGAGGACTGGCGCTTGGGCAATCAATGTCGAGCGAGCGAGCCGGCCCGGCGCCTGCTGTTCAATCCAGCAGTGCTGCCCAATTGTCGATCAATCGATCGGCGGGCGTGGCGCCGCCCCAAGCAGCCCCATGCAGGCTGGGCAGAAGAGACGTGGCCCCTTCTGCAAACATTTCAATCTGCGGGCCTGCCATCGCACCCACACCCGGTCCAGCGATCAGGAGCGGCCACCATGCGCAAGCTGCTGCTAGCCTCCCTTGCAGCGGCGCTCGTTGCCGTGGTGCTGGCAGGCGGCGCGGAGCCGCTGCTGCTGCGGCCCAGCAGCCTGCTGAAGGTCGATCTGCCCGCGCTCTGGCGCGCGGCCTTCCCACCGGTGCAGCAGAAGCCGTGGAGCGTGCTGCAGGTGGGCTGGGGCCCCGGCCCTCACCTCTGGGGCGAGCGCAAGGGCATGTGATGTAGGCAGCCGGCCCGGCTGTTGGGTGGCAGGAGGGGGGGAGCCCACCCGCCGCCGGCGCCGCCCACCCACCCCAACCTGCGCCGAGCGCCCCGCATGCCGGCGACAGAGTCTACCCTGCCACCCGGCTCACGCCATGTGCCCCGCGCCACTCTGCAGGCTGAGATCATTGCGGAGAATGCCTGGAAGAACTCGCTAGTCACCTGGATGCTGCCAGATGGCGTCAAGCAGGCCATGCCGTTCATGGTGCAGGTGCGGTGGGCGGGCGGCTGCTTGTCTTTTGCAGTCGTTGGGCCTAATGGGTTGCACCTGCTCCTGCAATACCCGCTGCCGACGGTGCTGCTGGGCTGTCATGTGGGCTGTCATGTGGGCGGCGCTACATGCCCCGCTGCTCGACCCTCATGGCCGCCTCATTGCCTCCTGCCACTTCATCTCTGTCAAAGCGCAGACCTGGTTCCGCTGCTGGATCATGTGCATGGCGCTCTATTTTGGAGTGGGGGCCATCTGGTGCTACTACGCCTACTTCTCGTTCGGTGAGCAGCTGCTGCGCTGCTGCAGCACGCGGCAGTCGACAGCTGGCAGGGTTGCAGCTCTTCTGGCTGCTGCACTTTGCATGGGAGGGTCCATGCCGGCATGCCGACTGCGCCTTGCTTTCCTTACTCCCTCATGCTACTGGTCTTGGTCCTGCTGCTGCCGTGGCCGCTGCTGCTGCCGACTGCCGACTGCCGACCTCCAGTGCAATGCTCTGCCGTCTTTTCTGAACTGCAGGCAGCAAGCTGTTCAAGGCGGGGGAGATTCCGGTGCTGCCCGACATGCTGGAGCAGATGAAGGTGAGCATGGGCCGTGCTATTGCATGCATGCCTTGTTTGCGTAGCACAGCATGACCGCCATGGCACGCCATGCCTTGTGCCCACGCCGTTTCTTGCGCTGCGCCATGGCCATTCACCCTTCCGTTATCATGCCATGGCATGGCATGTTGGTTCTCACTTGCCCTGCTTATGCGTTGTCCCGCTGGTTCCACACCTCCGTTGCTGTTGCCATGTGACCAAGCTCTTGCTGGCTTTTATCATGGCGGCGGTCGGCCCCATGCGCCCCCCAGTGCTGCCCATGCGCTCAATTATGCGTGCATGCCTCTTGCTGCCACTGCAGGTGTCCATGTGGGCCATGCCGCTCTACGCCGTGCTGCCCACGCTGACCGAGTTTTGCGTGGAGCAGGGGTGGACCATGGCTTACTCGCGGTACGCACGCTGCGACGATGCTGCTGAAGCTTTTGCTGCCATGTGCTTGCTGCTGTGCCATGCTGGACAAGCTTTGCGTGCAAGTGGCATGGGGCAACCATGACCTCTGCATGGGTGTGGCTGTGGTGGCAGTAATGTAGCTGTGCGCCCATGCAGCATGAGCATGCATGGCTGATGGCTGTGGCATGCATGGCTTGGCATGTGGAAACCCGCATGCTGCCATGGTGTGCATGGCGATCTGCTGCACACTGTGCCTGCTGGTTGCTCCCAACCTGCACGAAGTGACCCCATGCACGCACCGCTGCCCTTTCTCCTGCACAGTTTGGCTGACGTGGGGCTGGGTCTCTACATGCATTGCCAGTTGTGCTTGTGTGCCACATGAATCATCGTCACAACAAATCAATATGTTCTCCCGCTTACCTGCAGTGTGGCGGACGTGGGGCTGGGCCGCTACGTGCTCTACTTTGCGCTGTACATGACAAGTGTGGAGTTCTTTGTCTACTGGCAGCACCGCATCCTGCACATGGGCGTGGGCTACAGGTGCGGGGATGGGATGTTGCACTGGCCGGGGGCGTTACTCAACAGCTGGCTTGCTGGGGCTGGTCTTGTGCCGTGCAGCCGGAGGGCGTGTGTGCGCTGCTTTAGGTATGAACAAGTGTGTCCTGCTGCCATCTCACAGCTGCCCACCGCGTAGCAGGCGCTCACCCATCCTCTTGACCGACCAGCCTCATACCACCTTCACGCGTGCAGCTGGCTGCACGCGATCCACTACAATTTAACAAGTCCTGGCGCCACAGTGCACCCACCTCCTGACGGCCCCTCCCACTCCACCCACCCCACCTTCACACTGCGCAGCTGGCTGCACGTGATCCACCACAAGTACAACAAGGGCGACCAGATGAGCCCATTTGCGGGGCTGGCCTTCCACCCTCTGGACGGAATTATGCAGGCGGGTTCGCTTTTACCAACATCTATCTGAGCTAGTCCTCCTGGGTGCTTTGAGATTTGTCATGGCTGGAAATGCGGCAGGATTGCAGTGGCATCGGCACGGATGTGCTTGGTCCCTGGTTCGGGTTACGCTGGATCGATGCTGTCTTGCAGCAGCATTGCTTGGCATGGGCGCAGACACCGCTGCCTGAATGTCGTCCAACATGCCAGGTGCCGATCCGCGGCCGCCACCCTCACCATCGCTCCCGGGCATGTGCCCATGCACTTAACACCCATTCCTTGCCTTGCTTCCCCCATCCTTTGCCGCTGCAGGCGCTGCCCTACTCTTGGACGCTGTTCTACGTGCCCATGCACTTCCTCACCCACGAAATGCTGCTCTTCTTCACCTCCATCTGGACCACCAACATCCACGACAACATCCACGCCAAGGCAAGGCTGTGTGCCTGAGCGGCAGTTCATGTGCAGTTTGGCTGACTGGGCCTGTTATGGGGTGGCTCCTGCTCTCTTGCGCCGGACACAGCAGGACACAGCCATGCACGTCCTGTTGGCAGCAAGCGCATGGCGCTGTGCCGTGTGCCCACGGCTGCGGCCCATGCGCCTCGATTACCCAGAGCACTGCTGCAGCATGCCGTCCCAGCCGCCTCACCCATCGCCTCGCCAGCCCGCTGCCCCGCCAGCCGCCTGACCCACCCCCGCCGCCCTTGCTGCCTCGCCCCGGCTGCTGCAGATTGCGCCGGTGATGGGCGCTGGCTACCACACCATCCACCACACGCTCTACAACTACAACTACGGCCACTACTTCACCTTTGTGGACAGGTGGGTGCTGGCTGTGGCTGGATTTGTTTGTGGACCATGTGGGTGTTGGACAAGTTCTTTTTTGTGGACAGGTGGGTGGGATGGTGTCCTGGTGCGATGCCTTGTTGCTGGGTGGCTGTGGCGGCCGGGTCGGGTAGACAGTGACAGGGCGGAAGAGTGGGCTGCTAGGTGCGGCTGGGCACGCCCTTCTCTCGGCTCAGCCCCTGCCTCTGGACTGCACCGCTCTTCAGTTCCTAATTGTCACTCACCTCCTGCGCCGGCAGGTTCTTTGGCACCCTCATCACCCCCGAGGAGGACCAGGCGCGGCGGGAGAACAACCGGCGCATCGCAGCCGAAAAGATGCAGCAAGCGGCGGAGTGAGGCGGCTGCACATGGGCCCATCAGCGCAGGCCGTACTGCTGCCTCGTTGCATTGCGGGCCTGCGGTGCTGGCCTAGGCCCCCTGACCAATTGCTGCACACCTCCAGGGCCCCCAGACCCTGCCCAGCCAGGCAGCCCGACTTAGACCTCTTCTTCTCTTCGTCCCTTCACTTAGGCACCCACACCCCGGCCGTCACTAGTGTGCTTCCATCGTGCCGGTGCACCCTCCCGCCCACTTGTGCTGTGCTCCTGTCACTGCCCCCGCGGCCCTTGCCGCCCCTTCTCGGGCCGCTGCCGCGTGCCCGCCTCTGAGTGTGCCTTCCCTCACGAATGAAAGCATGTCATCGATCCACCCAAGTACTTCCTTCTTTGCCACTTTGATGCCACCCTGGCACCTGCACCCTGCACCCCTGTCCGCCGCCGCAGAGGCAGCGGCCCCCATGCATACTCCTCTTTTCAGCTCCAGCCTCACTTGCCTTGCCTGTGCGGTGTGTGATTCGCTACGCTAGATTCGTCCACCTCTTTTCTCCCAGCACTGCCCTTTCTTTGCACGCCGCCTCGGCGCCCCGCCCTCTCCCTGACAATGACGCATCACTTGACGCGCTTGTAATGACAGCACTGGCAACAACCGAAGGGGGATCGCAGAGGCTGCCGTGATGTGGACAGGCTTTCACAACCACCAGCGGCAGCTGGCACTCGTACGCGCGCCTGCTGCGGCACGTGCTGCGCACTGGTTGACTTGCCCTACGCTGCAGCTCATTACAGAAGGACCAGGCTGGGGTAGCCTGGGTAGCCTCCAGGGGAAGAAAAATACTTGAGTGGAGCCATGCCCGCCGGCCTGCGCTGCTCTCCGCTCGTCAAGGTTTCCCCTCCAGCGAGTATGTGTGCTCACGAGTGCTGATCAGCGCTGCCTGCCCAGTGCTGCCAACTCAGCGCTGCCCGCTCAGCAGCAGGGCTCGATCAGCACTGCGCGCTCAGCAGCCAGGCTCACTCGCAGGCCAGCTTGCTGTCCATGGAGGACAGGCTGATGAAGAAGGCCTGCCAGGAAAAAGCAACAAGGAAGTTTTTGGCATGGACCTCTTGCAGTCACCGAATGCTGCGGGCAGGGGCACGTGCGGCTACTAGCACGTTCAGGTGGGCACGCCTCCGCTGCCGCCCCGCCAGCCCCCAAACCACCTGCCAATCTGAAGAGCAATCGCTGCCCACCCACCTGCAGCGCGGTCATGGGGTAGCAGTAGTCCAGCGTGAAGGCGTCCTTGGCCACCTTGCCAAACTGAAGGATGGTGCGCTCCTGCAAGGGGGGAAGGGGGCAGCGGCAGCAGGGAGGCAGTTGGCCTGCGTGTTCACCTCTGTCGTCCAGGTGGCAGCAGCAGGGAGGCAGATGACTCCAAGTGCAGCTCAATCACAAGTCATGACTGCGAGAATGCAGTGCTGTCCTGTTGCTAACAAGTGGGTTGGAAGCCTGAGTGACAGGGGGTGAAAACTCCAGCTTGCATGTGGTGGGCAGCATCGGCTGCCGCCGCCAGGGTGCACAGTACAAATATGCTTTGCGTCTGCCTTGCACTGCATGCCACAGACCACTCATGCCCCATTGCCGCATCCCTGCTTCCCTCTCCCCGCTCAAAACAACAACACCAGCCGCTGGTTGCACCCACCATGTTGTCCACCGACACCAGCTGGAAGTTCTTGACCGAGGCTTGCGTGACGCGCCCCCCAAAGTTGAGGCAGTAGGCGCCCAGCCCCTGGTTCCACCGAGGCGGCTTGTTGCGCAGCACCACGCAGGAGGACAGGCTGTAGGCCTTGTACCTGCAGGCCAAATTTGGGGGTGGACCATGCACCCAGTGAGTGCGGCAGGTGAACTGCCTCGCCAGGGCCTC
>VFQO010000442.1_pt1 | contig 45134 bp, 60 predicted proteins | sample 3512331 | NCBI WGS metagenome assembly VFQO01 (sample SAMN10412371, study PRJNA504923) | tailings metagenome | isolation source: Replicate 3 from Balatoc abandoned mine | place: Philippines: Itogon, Benguet | collected 2017-08-28 | reverse complement strand
ATTGTGCGTCACGTGATTTTGCTCATCAGTGTCATTCGCCCTCTCGGTGTTTTCCTCTCTACATTCGTACAGGCGCCACTCGACCCCGATAAGCGCATGAGGTGTTCGTTCAATTTAGCCGGAACCGAAACGTATCGCTTTGCATCTAGCGCAAACCCTTTTGACTCCGGCACAAACCTTCAGAACATTCCTAAAGGTAACGAAGACGCTAAGCCAGGGGAGCTCACCTTGCCTAACGTGAGACGTCTCTTTATCCCCGACAAGTATCACACAATTTTCGATATTGACCTTGACCGAGCCGACCTGCAGGTAGTCGTATGGGAGGCGGATGACGCTGACCTTAAACGTCAGATGCGGCTGGGCGTCGACCTTCACGTCATGAACGGGATTCTCGTTTTTGGGAAGGAGCCTCCACCTGAAGATGAGCTAATCCCAGGACACCCTAATTTCAACGAGCATCTTGCTCGATACAAACGCGAGCGGCAATTCGCTAAAGCGTTTATACACGGGACTAATTATGGGGGCGGAGCTCGCACAATGGCTATGACTTGCGGTATCTCCACGCATCAGGCTGACATGTACCAGCGCAAATGGTTCGCCATTCATCCAGGCATTAAAGAGTGGCATCGTCGGACTGAGACAGCTCTTATGACCAAGCGTGAAGTGCGTAATGCCTTTGGATACCGAAGATTCTTCTTCGACCGAATCGACGGTCTGCTCCCGCAAGCTCTTGCTTGGGTTCCTCAGTCCACAGTCGCTTGCGTGATTAACAGAGCGCTCCTTAACATCGCTGTTAACGTACCTAAAGTTGACCTCATGATTCAAGTGCATGACTCACTTGTAGGACAGTACCGAACCGTATACGAAAAAGAAGTTAAACCTCAGATACACCGTAACATGCTGATAACCGTACCGTACCCTGACCCTCTTATCATTCCTTGCGGTATCAAAACTTCAACATCTTCTTGGGGGGAAGTTGAAGAGGCTGAATGGCTCGTTTAATTCGGGCGATGTAATTTTAATTCTTCGGGACAATAATAATATGGCTGAGCGACGTTTAAAAGACTGGCTCAAAAGCTTTGTGGAATACGCCTCCTTCGGGGAGGCGCCCTACAAGATGCTCTTTTGGACTGGTGTGTCTACAATCGCTGGCGCGTTGCGTCGGCAAGTCTGGATTGATATGAAGTACTTCCAGTGGGTTCCTAACTTCTATGTGATTATGGTAGCCCCGCCAGGTATAGTCAGTAAATCCACAACCGCTTCAATAGGGATGAACCTCTTGAAGCAAATCAAAGATGTAAAATTTGGCCCAGATGTAGTAACTTGGCAAGCACTAGTCCAATCGCTCGCCGAGTCCACTACAATGGTCTTGGATAAAAGCACAGGGGAGTACCTTCCAATGAGTTGCATTACCATCTCTTCAAGTGAGTTCGGTACGTTCCTCAATCCACAAGACCGTGAAATGGTCGATGTGTTAGTGTCGCTTTGGGACGGTCAGAAAGGAGCCTTCAGCAAAGTGACAAAATCCTCAGGGAATGATTTAATTGAAAACCCTTGGATTAACATTATCGCCTGTACAACGCCCGCTTGGATTAGCGGCAACTTCCCTGAGTACATGATTGGGGGCGGCTTTACTTCTCGCTGTGTGTTCGTCTATACAGACGCCAAACGTCAGGAAATTGCGTACCCTGACGAACACGTCCCAGACGAATTCAAACAGCTGCAAGCAGACCTCATACACGACTTGGAGATTATATCCTTAATGGTAGGGGAGTTCAAGCTTTCTCCCGAAGCCCGCGCATGGGGAACAGAGTGGTACTCTAACCACTGGAAGAATCCCCCGAAAGATTTGACCAACGACCAGTTTGGAGGTTACCTCGCGCGTAAGCAGACCCACATTCATAAGTTAGCTATGGTTGTAGCTGCGAGTAGGTCGAACGACTTAATAATCACGCGGGATGCCCTCGAAACCGCAGAGACTTTTGTGAGTGCTCTCGAGCGGGATATGCCGAGAGTCTTTGCGCGTGTCGGCCAGACCGACGTCACTAAGGGCTCTTATGACCTCCTTGAAATTCTCCGCAAGCAACGCAAAATCGCCCAGATGGATGCATACAAGCTTCTGTTCCGAAACCTCAGCTATCGTGATTTCGAGGTTGCCGTTCAGAGTGTAATCAATGCAGGCCACGCACGCATTCAGCAAGAAGGAAACAGCCTCATGCTGATTTGCACATTACCTGAGGAGAAATCAGAATGACTTGGGATAAAATCACCCCTCGAATTCGTCAGCTTGGGTACTGCTGTCGCTGGGCTTTTTTGCAGGCGCATAAGAACACCCCCACAAAAGAACTCGCGGAGCTACTTCAAGTAACCCCGCGAACTGTGCGATACTTCCGAACGTCGACTAATCTTTGCCTTGAACGTAAAGATTGCCTCAAGGCTGCTGCGGAACGCCTGAATAAAGCTCGTTGATTTCTTTTGAGATAAGCCGCTCTCTCTTCGGAAGAATGGCTTTCTCTTCTTTTTTCATTGCCTGGCGTTTCTTCGCGGCTGACTCTCTCAGCTGACCTACGCGCAAACCGAATGCTTTGTAGTATTCATCGCCTTGCGCCTGCAAGTCTCGATTGAACTGATTCATCGCCTCAACAACTCCACGCTGACGTTCAGGCTCGTCTGGGTATTGCAGTTCATTATAAGCGTACGCGTCAGTAATTGCTGTGCGTCGCGCTGTCCAATAGTTCACAATAGCCTTCCGTGTCCAGCTTTCCTCTTTCTTGGCAGTCACTTCAGTAGGATTCACCCCTTGACTGCGGGCAATAAGCTCTGCCGTTGTCGCTGTGCGGGGGCGCCCCTCTTTGTCAGTCAACAGCTGACCGTTGCGAGGTCCTCTCGGCCCGATGCGAGACCACTCCCAGGCATCAAAATAGTTCCCCGCAGCTCCAGGGAATTCTTGCATGACTCTGGCGGTGCGCGTAGTCCAATCTAACCCCGCCCCGCTGGTTTCGTTAAAGGCTTGGTTCATTTTGAAAGCGCCTTGCAGAGCCCCACCAAACACACCAAAAAGGCTCAACCCTAACGCACCGTAGTACTCGGCAGCTGTGTCTGCCTGCGGATTCGTGATACGGTCAGCCCCCGGCACCAACCTACCTAGGCCAAGTCTACTGCTTAAGTCAAACCCGCCAACATCATGACCTAACCCTTTCATAGCTAAGTTCGGGTCGATGCTTGTATTTTCTGCAATGAAGTCTCTCATATCTTTTCGCAGGTCGCTAGTCCACCCCATTTTCTTAGCAATACCTTCGATGATGTCAATAAGCGACTCCATTCCAGGCAGGCCTTCTATACCCGCAATGGCAATCATTAGTAGAGCGGTATAAGCTGTGTAGCTTTTGATTGCGCTAACGCTCTCACCATTGAGTTTCGCTTGTCGACGTTGGCCGACTTCCATACCACCGTAAGCGTGAAACGCCATCATTTGCGAGTAAGTCATAAAGACAGTCGCCAGCGAAGTAAACTTCCCAGCCATGATACTTGGTCGGGCGTTTGAACTATAGTTACCCACAACAAGTCTGGATTGTTTTGCAGTTTCTTCGAACAGTTCTTGCGTTCCCACAATCCCCGAATATTTCCCAGTTGATTGCAGTGTCTGTGCAATCATCAGCATACTCACAACCCGCACAATTTCTTCAGTTTTCTTAAACGCAAACATTCCGATGTTATCCACAGCCGCTCTAAAGGATTTCCCTAAGAGATTTTTGCTGGCTGTTCGGTGTAGGAAGGAAGTGCTAGCTTGCCCCGCCAGCACGTAACTATAGGCTTGGTCAATCACCCCGCGAGAGTAACCCATCTCAATAACTTCTGCTAGTTGCAAGTCATTTTCTGTTTTTGCCCACTTGTTTGTGAACATCATTTGCGTACCAATGGTAAAAGCCTTCGCAATATAAGCGCCAGCTCGTACAGGGTTTGTCTGAGCCGAGACCCACAAATAGGTAAAAGCAATAGACATTAAGTTCAGTACTGCAGTCACGACGTTAAATGAAAGATGCATCAAGCTCAGAATAGAGCGAATTGTGTAGAACTCCGTATCTGGCGCGAACAGTTGCTTCTTGTGATTCTCTAACTCGCTCGCAATGCGCAGCATTAGTTTCCTTCTTTTCATCGCTGCTGGAGTTCCTTCTTTTCCGAGCTGTTTATCTAGCGCATTGACCGCTCTGATATGCCTATCGAAGTAACTTCTAAACTCCATTTTGGCGATAAGGTTACCTGTGTGCAAAGTAAAATCCGCAAAATTTCTAAAGAAGTCGGTGCTACCTCCGTCAGCAAAACGATTACTAAAGTCGTATACTTTCCCAACTTTAGCTTCGCCTCTATCAGCCAATGCGCGTAGCGCAGAAGAATCTTCATCCGACAAACCCAGCATCTCAATAGCATCCTCGAGAAATTCATCTGGAATCATCTGCACAATCGCCGCATTTTCACTCAGCTTCAACTGCGTCATTTTTACGCCAGTCTTATACTTTGCTTTCAGCCGGTTGAATTCTGCTTGCTGTTCGTCAACGGTGTCAAAAGCGCCATGATACAATCGTACCATTTCACCTTCCTCACCTTTTTTTGTAACCGTTACGACATACTGACCATAACGCTGTTGAGGCCAAAACGGCACTTCCCGCAAGCGCTTAAAGGCTACCATAACTTCAGCCATTGCGCGGTGGCGCATATCCTCACGAGCATCGGAAAACTTTCTATAGCGCTTCGCCAGCAACACTTTTTCCAGTCGGTTCATCTGCAGCTGAATAGCATTTTTCGCTTCTAAATATAGTTTTGCCGCTACTTCTGTTTTCGGTTCACCAGCTCTATACCCTGCTTTTTCAAATGCAGCTGCCAGCCGTTCTGTAGGTACGTGTGTCCAACCTTGCTCGGTCTCAACAAGGTCGGTCAAATGCACCCCACTGCGAAACTCCTCTCTCGTTAAATCAAAGAAGAAGTCATGCGTACTCTTGCTCATCATGCTCAGCGAATCTACTACTTCTGAGGCTTTGCGCACTAGAAAGGATTTCACCTCATTGAATTTAGACTCATCTCTCGCGGCATCCTGCAGAGGCTGGATATCAGGGTAAAGATGCGCCATTTGCTCTAGCTGCAGCAATCGCAAATGATAAGCATAGGTCTTTGCCCAAGCTTTGCGCACAATGCCCATGTTCTGTGGGGCAAGCTTCAGTAGCCTTCTAAGACCCTGGTTAAAAGTCTGGCCTTCTGGAGTGGTTCGGTCAAACATCAGCGAACCGTTGCTCGGCAGTGTATTATTTGGAGCGGCCTGACCGCTCTCACCAAAAGGAACAATCGCAGAATTGTCCGCTTCCTGTAGCGTGGAGAACTCCCACCACTTACCATCAGGGGAAAGCGTTGCACCGTAGCGATGCTTAACATATTTTGCAATAGTCCCGTCATAACGCTGAGCGATGGGCGCAAATTGCCCCTTCATTTCAGCTTCAGTCCAGCCTTGTATTTGCCTCATAGTGTCGGCCGTTGCAACCTTCACAACAGCAGCCCCTCTTCGCGCTGCCTGCCGAACGGCATACTGTACTAACGTGGGAACCCAGGCATCCTTCAGCCAAGCGTAATTGCTCAGAGCCTCCGCATCATCCTCGTCCTTCTGCATTTCCTGCCAACGCTGAAACACATCACTCTGAATATCCGCGATGTAGGTGGCATCCTCAGCTTCGAATAATCGGAAGAACCCTAATGTTCTCGCATCCATAACATGGGGCTGTTTATTCAGCGGTTGCTCCCCGCGCACTTCCCAGGTTGTCCCAACAGCGTCAAACAGTCCTACTTGCGCCATCCCTACTGTCCCGTAGCGATTGTTGCTCGCTACTTCGAGGGGGCGCACCGCTTGGCTCAAATTTGTCATGTACTCAAGATAGGGCAATTCCGTTTTTCCTTGAAGAGCTTTCATCAGCAACGACAGCTCTTGAGGTTTCGCGCTGGCTTTTTTCGCGGCAGCTTTCAGCCCTTTCGCTGATACAGTCTCCCCTGGGTTCATCACCTCTAACGTCGCAAAAGCAAAGCCATTTGTCGCTGGGATATTCAGGGAAGTCTCAGGCCTCCCGCCAATGCGGTCAAACTGAAGTTTACTTCCCAGCAAGTCTTCTACATAAGCTAGGACAGTTTCAGGGTTTCCTTCTTTTAACTCCTTGAGCTGCTCTTTGTATTCTTGCATGTCGATAGTTTTATCGCGCAGCAAACCAACTAAAGCTGTCTTCACATTATTAACTGTGCTCTCATCGCTCCAGTCAATAAGCGGAGTTTCTGGCTCTCTGCCGTTAACTTCGGGGTTTGCGTTCAACGCATCAGTACTGTGCGCGAGATGCTCAATCCACTTATTGAAAGCTTCACTCGAGGAAACCATTTTGCTTGCGCTTGTCGTCTGGAAGATTTTCTTCATCTTCTCGATAACGTCAGCGAAGAATTTACCTATGGTAGCAGCATTAATCGTGTCAACTTTTAGAGCTTTAGCTGTTTCGGTTTTCCCCCACTTGTTGCTCCAGTGCATATACTTCGGCATCTGTTCCGCAAGATACTCAGTGAAGCTCAGCCAGTTATCAGCCCCGCCAAGAGCGTCAAACAACTCTTTTGCCGTGTAAGGTTTATACTTTGATTTCCTGCGGATGTCTTTCAGGCGGTCGTTCAGCAGCTGTCCGTTGACCATCTTCGTAGGAGAAAACCATCGCGCGGCAGCCTCTTCAAGACTCATTTCCCCGCGAAGAATTTTACTTCTCGCGTCCATCCAGTCTCGCATTAGCTTCGCTACAATCGGATTAACTTCGTTCAACGACTCTTCGCTAACCGCTCCTGCTTGCAGTTCTGCCGCAATGCGTGTCGCTACTGTACGATTAGAGACCCCTTCAAATAGGCGCTCCATTATCAGCGCATGACCGAACTCATGGTAAACGCTGCTGGTGAATTCCTGACGTGAGTTCCAATTATGCTGGTCAACTGTTCGTTGCGCCCCATCGCGCCCTTCCGTCAGGCTTAAATGCCGAGGGGTGATGTAGTGCACTCCATTATGATAGAAGTAAGTACCTTGCTGACCTCGCCCCATTGTCTCAGGAAGGATTACAAAGCGTCCTTGCGGTAAGTAACTCTTCGCGAGATTGTAAACGTCTTGCACAACCGCAGCAAGCACTTCTCCTGGCCGTGTTACAGAGTCAACCCCAACCTGCAAGACAACTGGCCCTTGCACATTTTCCAGCTGGGACACATCCACGTCGCCCCAGCGAAGACCTGTTACCAGCTCTTCAGGAATACCTGCCGCGCGTGTAACAAGACGGTCAGTCCTATTCACATTATCGTTAGGGTCAAACCAGTTATTTCTATTGTCGATAACCTCATTGCTCTGCCCTTGGTCAGGGCTAACCTGCCCAACTGAGTCTAAACCCCTCACAAGAGGATTCGTAAAAACTGACGTTTGCTTCAGCGCTTCGCCCTGCTCCAGTGCTTGAGACTCCCCTGTAGCTCTATTCAGACTGTTGTCGATATCCACTATAAAGTCATCAATGCTAGCGCCTTCGTCAAGTCTTCTTGAAATCATTTCGATATCTTGCTGGGCTTGAGCGAGTGCTTCATCCACCCCAACAGGGTCAAGACCAATTCCTGTATCAGCCTCGAGGCGTTCTTCCTCTTCAATCGGGTCGATAGTTGTAAGAGGGGGTAAAGTGGTGGGAGCTGATGGTGGACTTTGTTCGGGCGGAGTATTCACATTACTTCCGGACAATAATCTATCAGCACCTGCGACAGCGCCGCCTTGAATTGGCGCACTAATCGCAGTCGTCATCACCGTCTGAATTTGATTCTTAGCGAAGTCATGTACAAATTCACCAAGCGTTCTCTCTGGATTCACATAGATTTGTTGAGCAATATCTTCAGTCGCAGAAGTCATCATCTCTGAAGGAATCTCTCTCAGCACATAATTCTTGACTAACTCCATGACTTTCGCCTTGCCAAGATTCTTCAAGAGATTACCCATAGGAATTAGCTCGAACCCTGCTTCAGCCGCGCCGCTGATACCGCCTACTTTAAGCGCATTCTCCAGGCTTGCCCCTTTATCGAGCGCATCGTACTCAGCACTAGTCCCTGATTGCACCGCCCCTGAAGCTAGCCCTGGTATAATTGCCGCAGACGGGTTAGCTCGCAGAGCAATTGCAGCCGCCAAACCTGGCGCATTACGCGCAAGATTAGTAACCACGCCAACGGCAAGCTCTCTTCCTGTCGGCAATAAGCCCTGGCTAGGAGCTCCTATCGCTGCATTAATATCTGCCTGAGCCTCTGCATAAGTTCCGCGATTTTTCGCAAGCCGCTCTTCCGCAACCGCAACATCCTCTGGAGACGTAGTAATCAGCCTCTGTCCGATAGTACGCGCAGTCTGATTCAACATACCGAGTGGTGTCAGCCTCTGCCCAATGCTAGGAATGTCCAGCGGATTCAGCTCTGTGAGGTCATCAACCAACTTATCACCAAAAGGATTCTTTTTAGCTTCCGCCGCTGCCAGGGTTTGAATGTTCCCCTCTAACTGCTCTTTAACGGCAACAACGCCCTGCGCCAGTGCCGGCTTAATTGTCGAAAGGATTGAGGCAGGTTCGACAGCCGCATCCCCAAATGGTTTAGCCCCTGCTGGGGCATCACCAAAAGGGTTTTGAGAAACTTCAACATCACCAAAAGGATTAGCCATTATTCACCTCGAGTATAGGTTTTACCGTCAGGCCCTACATACTTAGAACCTACTGGTACGGATTTACGCGCAGCCTCCCAAGCAGCTCTATCATTGGCTTGACCGCCAGTCGGAGCCGCCGGAGGAACCCCCGCATTTTGCATACTTGGCGGCAGCTCATAATTCGTCTGTGCGTAGAGCTGTGGATACTTATCCATGTGCAGCAGAACTGCCTGAGCCACTTTCTTCTCATACTGCTCATCGGACTCTCGTGGGTCTTTAGGATTCTGCGTCCGCCACAGCATCTCGTACTTCTCTGCGGCTTGTACAGTACCTGACTTGCTGGTCGAGTAAGTCTTGTTCTCGCGCGCAGCTTCAGTCCGCGCCAGATTTCGATAGGTCTCCATAGGAGTTCCCTCAGGGAGTCCTTGTTTTGCTCTCCACATCGGGTCGTTAACTTTATCAGCTGTCGCTTTATCAATAGCATCTGGCGGACTTGTGCCAGCTGTTTTTGCTTGTGCGTTTCTCCACCTAATCTCAGACTCTTTTGCCTGCACTTCAAGCTGTTGAAGTTTCTGTCTGCGCGCCGCAGCTTCCGGAGCCATAAACTCAGACATTTCAATAGTCTTGATTTCTTCTTGCATATTCGCAATACGTTTCTGTACAACGCGCAAGCTTCTTTCATCAGCAATGTTAGCAATCTCACCTTCAGCTTTCTGTAAGTCAAGGTCAAGTTTCTTGAGCCGTAGACCTTCTGTCTTGCGCTGTTCTTCAAGCGCATACTCGCTGCTGGCAGTAGCCGCATCATTTCGGCGGATGTCGCTTTGCGTTCTTTGCGTTTCCAGTTTGAATTTCTCTGCTTCAAGTTTTCTGCGACGGTCAAGTTCTTCTCTTCCTGCGAGAAACTGCATACCGCCCTGAATGCTCTGACCAATGTGCCCTCCAGTGGTTTGGCCAGGTTGCATTGGCTGCATCAATTGAGTGCCCATGTACAACAGCGTCGCCCGCAGATTTGGGTCTTTCTGAAACGCATCCAGCACTTGACTCCACTGACTTTTTCGAGCCGATAGCTCTTCGGGAGTTGATGGTGGCTTCGCTTGCATCATCGCACCCGCAGGATTATTTACCACATCGTTGAAGCCAGCTGGCTGAGGGGCTGCGGCTCGTTGCGGAGCTATATCAGCCGGCTGAATCTGCCCGACATTTCCCTGCGGTACAGGTACAGGCTGGACTGCGCTAGCTTGAGGTGAGTACAGAATTTGTGAAAAGTCCATGATTATCTCCCTCTATACAGCAAGTCTGCCAGCGTGATTCTTTGCCCGACGGGCGCTGTTTGCAGACCTTTAAAATCCACTTGTCTTGTCGGGAAACCGCCAGGAGTACTCGGCATCCCCCGCCAAGGCATTTGCGGCTGATTCTGTTGCATCCCACTCAAACCCATCAAAGACATTTTCAGCATATCAGGGTCAATTGGAGCACCAGCAGCTCCTGCAGGCTCTCCAGGCACTAGAGAGTCCCCTGCAAAGTTTAGGTTCCCTGCTTGTACCCCCATCTTCGGAACTGGTGTCGGGGCTTGCGGTGGCAGCCCAGGCACTTGAGGGCCGCCAGGTAGTGAGCCTGGAGGAAACTGCACACCTGGAGCTCCAGCACCAAACTGAACGCCAGGGTTCACCGCTGGATTAGCATTTGGATTCATCCCTGCTGGAGGCGTACCCCCTCCCATCCCTTGCGAAAGTTGCTGCATTGCCTGCATAGGGTCGATAGGGCTCTGCGCCAATTTATTCAGCATGGCGTCGCGCACTGCCGGATTCTGCATCATTGATAAAAAGTCCATTTTTATTTTCTCCTGTTAGAATAGCGCGCCAAGGATAGCCCCGCCGACTGCGCCAGCTGGCCCGCCTATGGCTCCGATTTGAGACCCAAGCGCATACCCTGTCATCGCTCCGCCGACAGCACCTGTAATAGGATTTCTTTGCGGCATGCCACCACTTGAAGTTGATGTGGAGCCGCCACTGCCTGCGCCGAAGACAATATTTGCCCAATTCTGCAATGGAGTCCACTCTGCGTTCATATCCCACAGACGAGAATTCGCTTCGTAGTCCTCTTGCAATTGCGCTAAGTTTTCTTTCTGAGCCCCGACAGCGCTCAGAAGATTTACTGGAGCTTGCATAGCACTTATTGTGCTTGGGGTCAAGCCCAACACTTTTGTAAACGTATCCAAGCCAGCCATGTAACCATCGCTTGACATTTTCGCAGCGGTGTCGCCAATCGTCTGCGCATAGCGGCCAGCAGCAATACCTTCCGCCAAGGCTTGTCTTGAGCTTGTACCATACCCGCCTTGCTGAACAGCCTCACCGCGCATACGACTGAACACACCATTAGGGTCGAGGTAGTCTTGCGCAATTGGTCGAACCGCAGCGTCAATCGCACTACTTAAGTAAGGATTACTATTCACATCCAGCACATCGCTAAGCCCGAACTGTGTAGCATCCATCATCATTTGATTCATCTGAGGCAGGGTGCTTGTTGCCAGATTTGTCGCATACTGCTGACTGGCTTCAGTCTCAGGACTAAATGGAATTACTTGTGAGCCTGGATATGGCGATTGAGAAATCTGACCTGACGTAGCATTGTAGATTCTCTCAGCTTCGTCCATCACTTTCGTTCTGCGCGCGGCTTCAGCTGGCGAATAGTTCTGTGTTGTGGAAGTTGTGCTACCTCCGCCAGACCCGCCGCCTTCTAACGTCATACGCTTACCCAGCGGGCGAAACGCTAGTTCTGGAAGCATACTTTCGTGTGTGTATCTCATCGCTATCTCCCAGTATTTTGAAACGCATTAATTTTTTGCAAATCCCAGTTTGTACCATTCACCGTAGTATTTGGCTGACCTTGAGGTGCGCTGGGAGCTGGGGTCGCTTGCGCAGGCCGCATTTGCGGAGCTGCAGGCACTGGAATAGGATTTGCATTACCTCCAGGCTGAGCTCCCCAACCAGCAAATGGTTTCGGAATAATAGGTTGCGCGGGTGGTGCAGATGGTCGCATCATATTAGAGAACGGTGTCATTTGCCCTGCATTGATAGCTTCTAACACTCTATTGTCATACAGGCTTTGCAGCTCCGGAGTCAAATACTGCGTCTGCTTTAATTGATTTAAAGCATCATATACTGGCGCATTATTCTGAAACGGTTGTTTGAAAGGCGTATTCATAGCGCCGAAGTAAGCCGCACCCATACCATAAGGGGCTTGCGGTTGCGGTGCGTCGATTAAGTAATACTCTCCATTATACTGGACAATTTGCTGGCCAGCCATAATATTCTCCTCAAATAAAATGGCGCATTAGAGTAACATACTCGGTCATCCCTAAGCGCTTATTCAAAATTTTAGTTTCTGGAGTGGAGAAAGTCTCGACTCCGCGCGCATTGTTTAGTTTCGCCCAATGACAAAAGTCTTCCCAATACTTCATAGCTTTAATAGGGTCTTTGCCAGCTGTTCCAACAATACGCAGCATTTTGAATCGTGGGTAGATAACAAACTCTGTTATCACTCCCAGACAGGGTACACCGTCTTCGGTCAACATAAAAAACTGCATGTGATTACTTTGCAGTCTCGCGAGGTAGTCTTCAACTTCCATTTCGCCGTCAGTTGCGGCTTGGATTTTTCTCACTGTCTCCAACACAAAGTCAGAGACAAACAGTAACTGGTCTTGTGGTACTTGCAAAAACTCTCTTTTAACCAAGTTTGTTCCATGTTCCGCTGTAGTAGCAGTAGACGCCTTTTCCTGCGCCAGGGTTCCAGTTTGTTCCGTCTGCTCCATAAATATCTCCTTCACGTGGTTTTGCAGGAGCTACGTTAAGAAACCTAACTTTCCTAGCCGTAGCTGCTTCCAATTCAATTTGAATCTTATTTAGCTCACGCGCGAGATAAGTTGTCAAGTCCTCTACTCGACTAGGTACGTTTTCAGGGGCGTACATTACCAGTGCCCTCCAAAGCTAGCGTCCAGCTCATACCCATGTAAACGCCAAGTCAAAGCAGTATCTGAACTAAAACGAATAGCAAATAGTCGCCCTGACACCAAGCAATCAATTTTTTGAGTTTCACCAATAATGTAGTCTTGCGGTTGCTCCCAAGCGATGTTACCTCCGACTTCCATTTGAGCCCCAACTGTAACTTTCACTGTGAGGCCAGCCGTACCTGTAATTCTCGGCCAAACATTTCGCAGGAACTTTATACTACTCATGTCTGGCGGCTGCCCCTGTTTAAAAGGGACGCCTAACCCTGTCCGCTCAAGCCACGCACTAAACGCGTTTGCCCCGAACAGTTCAGTAGTCTCCATATTGTAAACAAGACTATTTCCGTAGCTCACACCCAGCAACTGCTCTTCTACAGGATTGAACTCTTTTGCATCCCAGGAGCCTGCATCGGCCTCCCAAGTTACGTTTTCTGCCCAGGTAAATTTTGAAGCATTTTCTGGGATTAACCCAACGCTGACAGATGTCAAATCAGGAAGGTCGCGAAAGCTAATCGCGTTCGTAGACCAGTTCCATATCACCGCCCGATTTGGCCAGGAGCTGCCTGTCGTCGGGTAGCAACACCAGACCTCGTTTTTCGCAAGCTTTCTCACGACGAAGCTGCGACGATACTGGTCGCGGTCAATGGAGCTGAACACTTCATCTCTGTCCCTGTCTTGCAGAATACTTTGTGCATTCTGACCATCGTGCACCAGAATATCGTTAGATGAAAATACTAAATGTTTCCCCGCGACGTACTCAGTAGCGCAGTCCACACTGAGAGCGCCAAACGAGTTGAACATACGGAAGAACCTGAAGATGTTTGCATCTGCAACTGCCTGCATCCCCCAGACACTACCTTCACGGTAAATCACGAGGATGTCGCGCAGTGACACTGCATCCAACACATCGCCCACGTCTTCAGAAAAATCATATTCACCAGCATCATACGTCGGGTCTGTTTCGTCCCAAGTTGCGGGAACAGTCCCAGGTGCTGCGGGGTGAGACCATTTCACCATATAAGGATACTTAACGGAACTCTTTGTAATCCCTAAAGCTACAAGATACTGTTTAAAGGGTCGAATCACTTTGCAAGTGACCCCTGTTGGCCAGTTTGTTAAGTCCCTCATTTTTGTCGTAATGTCAACAGGCGCAAAAAACTGCGGAACGTCTGAGCCATTTGTCATCACGGGAATGCCGCCCAGCACCCCACCTCGCCAAGGAGTGTCAACTGACCCTGTGTAATTTACATCAACGCCAGCTGTCTGCCGTGTAACGTTTGTGTAGGTCGCCCCGTCTGAAATGTAGGCTTTTTGCAGGCCAAAGAGCAACCAATAAGGGTTTGTCTGCGAGGGAACATAGAGTCCATTGAGAAAAGCAACTGGAGGAGTCCCAAAGACAGCTTGCCAACCTTTAATTTTTTCCGCAAAGTTTGAGGCGAACCTGACATTATTGCCATTGCTCCAAGCTTCAAAAGGCAACTCGTGCGCAGCCATATCACGCACAATGCCGATTTTCCCTACATTTGAAACAGCTAATATAGGCATCCCTTAGCTCCTTGATAAAACGCACCACCGAAAAGCCGAACGCCTCTGTGCATAGAAGCAGCCGTGAACCAACTCGCGCCTTCATAACGCAGAACCTGGTACAAAATCTCATCAGCAAGTTCTCTCGTAATCGGAATACACTCATCAGTGGGAAATACCCTCAACTGCACTTGAGGCCAACCAGAGTACAGTCCATCGTGTATTGTCCCACTGCGAGCGTACTTACCACCAAACAGAGTGAATGCTAAGGGTACTCGAGGCACCGAGCAGAAATCAGTAATAAAGCCTTTCGGAATTGTACACCCCACAGCTTTACCATCAATCACAAGCTTTACGGAGAAGTCACTGAGCAACTCATAGAGTTCTCCCTCAAGTGCTCTCACGTTGAGGAACCCTTCAAACCCAAAGCATTCAACTTTCATAATTAAGCCTCGTTTGTCGACAACTCTTTAACACCATCAAACTTCGGCAGTTTATACCGATGCGGCAAAGGTGTAGTTTTTACAGGTTTCCCATCTACGACGTGCGACGGCCAGTAATAGCCTGTCGCTCGGCGCACATCAAAAGGTGAAATGTTGACCTCATTTTTCTGATTACCCCCTAGCACCATCAGGTTTCCTGCTTTGTCCATTCCAACAATGAAGCCTACATGACCCCCACCATCACGCGTAAAGGTAACAATACAACCATACGCCGGTTTACGTAACTTAGTCATCTTGTCGGATTCCCAAGCTCTTGCGCGAAACCAAAAAGGTACAACGTATCGGCTAGCTTTACTTAGGCAATGCCGAACACCTAACCCACACCAAGCTTGTCCGCGCAGCCAGGATGCTCCGTAGAGCACCCAGCCTGCATCTAGCTTCGGATGGTCGTTGTTTCCAGTTTCTTCTTTTAAACCAAGAAACTTTCTACCTTCTTCAATCCAAGGCAAGTCTTTCATCAATGCACTCCTTTTCCAATTGGGACGTAAAGGTCAGCTCGCACCTTCTCCACTTTATGGTCAACGGCATCCACTTTTGATTCCAAAGAGTGAATCATTAATTTGAGCTGCGTCAACTCTGTTTTAATTGTTTCGACTGAGATATACATGGCAAAGCCGCCAGCAATCACAGACATAATGATTGTTTCAGAGAGTCTTGTTATTAGTGGTGTACTCATACTACGATTTCCTATCGCTAATCCTATGAAGGGGATATAATCAATAAGCTGTCTGCAGTTTTCATCAGGCATCTCGCGCTCCTCTTTTAAGGTATGATAATCGCGTCTAATTGTTCTTGCGTTTCAGCCGCATCAATCTCGGCTTTCAAATCTTTAGCAGCATAAAAGTTGACTGCGCCGGATTGTGCAAGAGCTACTGCCATACCCACCACACCGTAAGCGTCTAGAGTCACCACAGAATTATCCGCCGCTGCCCAATCAACTGCGTACGGGGTTCCTGTGGCGATGGCTGATTGAGCGGCAAGTGCGGCAAAGAGGATACGGTTAGCCGAACGTTGGTCGCTGTCAAACAAAACACCATTAAACAGAAAACCGCTGGTTTCTAACTCATCACGCCGAGCATTTACAGCTTCACGTTTTGCTTGCTTGAGGTCTTCAAAAGTTGGAGGGGCTGGAGTATTCTCTACATCGGCCAACTCCCAGGCAGCCAACGCATTCTGCGCCCACACAGGGAGAGCGTCAATCGCTTCATTCGGTGTTCCATCGTTGAACTCAATCCACCCCGCAGCAGCATTCCACTGCAGCGCTCTGACATTTTCCGGAGTTCCCCCCCAAGAAAGCCCTGAAAAGCAGATACCATTACGGTAGACTGCCCCATCTTCGACGATAATTGTTAGTTTCATTTTGGTATCTCCATTATATTTGGCTCGTGGCCGAGCAGTTTAAGTAACTGCGTAGCGCCACGAGCATTAGCCTCCACCATCTCATTTCGGAAGCTATCTATTGACGCACCAGTTTCGCGATTGACTTTACTATTTTCAATCATTAGAACTGGCATCCACGCGAAAGAGCAGTCATAGTGGTCGTGCATTTTCTTGGTTTGCGGGTCTTCCCCTACCACACGAATCCAAAAGCGGCAAGCCACAAGCTCGTTGTTGCGGATAGCCCCGTCCTGAACACACTCTTCGCCGCCCATCAAAGGGCATATGATTTTCTTCTCAGCCATCAGTCTTTACTCGCAATAATGAAATCGTTGTATTTGATTGCAGTTGTTATGGTGTGAGTGTGCGAGCCCCCGCCTCCTGTTGTTGCGGTTGAACTTGAAGATGTGAGGTTATCATTAGTTCCTCTGTTGTTGGATATCATGTTTCTAACAGTTGTGTCAACAGTTGAGCCAGATGCACCCCGTATTACGTGAGAGTGACTAGGAATCTGGCTTTCTGCTAGTGTTGTAGCCCCAACAGAAGTCTGTCCGTTAAACGTACTAAAAGCATTTGAACCGCCTGACCCTACAGTGCCAGTAACGATTCGCATGATGCTGTCGTTCAAAGCTGCTGTGGTGTCCTTTGTCCAGCCTGTCGGAGCGGATGTTTGGTTAAAAGCCATGCGCGTACCAGATGGAAAGGATGAGGCGGCCGCAGCTGCTAATGCCACAATGTCAGAAATCAGTGCTTTTTTCTTCTTGTTAGAGTCTGACGTATCAGCAATCAGAACGTAATCGTTGCTTGCGGCTGTTACGGCAGTCATGTCATGCACAACTGTGTCTGACAATTTACCCGCAGAAACTGCTAACGCATCAATAGTCCAAACCGTACCATTAGCGGAAAGCGTGATATCTCCCTTATCACCGTCATCAAGATAAGCTTTCATCAAGTAAAAAGCTGTGCCTGTGCAGAACAGTAACCCTGAAAATCCGCTAGGGATAACTGCCGTGGAGGCTCCGTTGACTTGCTCGGTACTGTTCGGGTCGATAGTTACGTTACCGCCCACAGCAAAAATTTGCACCATCCATCCGTTGCCAAGTGTTGCCGCGGCGGTAAGACTCAATGTTAACGAAGCCGTACACGCCAGCACTGACATGTTGTCATTGAGTACCGGAGTGTATCCAGCAGACTTTGCTTGCACTCGCCAAGACCGTCCTACCATCCCTGGGAATGTTGCCTTCAAAGTTGACTTAATTAGGCGTAAATGATTATCACCCTCAGAGCGCGAATCTCCGCTCAGCGGATTAGTCTCAACTAAGTCATTGATAAAACTTCCTGTTTCTAAGCCCATTATTGGTCTCCCATGCTGTAGCTTCTATTCGTGTGAGCGCGAGCTTCTTCAAGCGTCACTAAACGAACAAACGCAGCTTGCTTAGCGGCTGCAAATTTTGAAGCAAGTTCACTGTTCTGAAGGATTCTGTCTGCAATATAGAATCCCGTGTACGCGATGACAGCGTCAGGCGCGTGTTTTAACCAAGCGTTTTCAATGTTAGCTGATGTGATGTTTTCGGCTTTTGCGTAATACCGCATTTTGACAGTCATGGCTGAATCTGCACGAACAGGAAACAAGTAGAAGTAGCCGCCATTCAGCGAATAATACTGAGGTTCTCCTGTAGTATCTTTATACGTTTGATACAAGTCGTCATAGTTGTCTTTTTTCAACCATTTGACAGTACCGTCAGTTTGCTCTACGCCCAACGCCCAGGCCTCATCCTCAATAATGAAATCTGATGGGAGTGCCACACGAGTCTGCAGTGCGGCAATTGTAGCGCTGGCGCCTTCTGTCAGCAAGAACCAAGGCGTCAGCACACCATTTTCTTCAAGCTCTGTTTCTTGCACAAGTTGCATAGTCGTGATAATTGTCGAGTCTAAGTCTCTCCGATTACCTAACTGTTGCGCTATAAGTCGAACTGCGTCATCGCGTAGCATATCTCACCTCACAAATACAAATCAGCCGTAGTCATAATCAGCTGGTCATCTCGGATATAAATGGATACGCCTGCCACGCGCGCCACAAGCATGGTTTCAGGCTCAGCAGCCACACCGTTGGTAACTCGCACAGCCCGACGGTGAAACACTTCCGCGCCTTCGCCAATGACGGTAACCGTCAAGTTTTCGCCAACCGCATATTTACGGTCAGCTTCACTTACATCCAAGAGAAAATCTTTCATCGCTTAAATCTCGTCGTAGCTGAAAGTCAGCGTCTCAGTCGGCGTTTGCCCTTGAGTGGCGGTGGACTGCACTTCAAGCATGAGTACTGCATGGTCGCCAATTTCAGTATTAATTGAAGAATACGGACCAGCGCCTAATACCAACGGAGAACCTGATGTATAAGTAAAGGCATTTGTATAGCCTGTAGTTGCTGTGGCTTCTGCTGGCGTCGCGTAGCTAGACACTGCTTTCGCCCAGAGTAATACACCTGTTCCAAGACCGTTAGCTCCATCCGTATAAAAACGGACATTAGTGATTTGCACACTCGGCCCAGTCGCCCCAATGCGTAAGCGCAGCCACTTCTCAAAACTAAAATCACTGCCTGACCCAGGGATAACCATGGGATTCCCTGTGTCAACAGTCGAGTTATCTGCGTTCTTGAAGCGAATAGTACCGCTGGTTTTGTCAGTGGTAGTTCCACCCGCGCCATTTTTTTCTACAATAGTTACGGTTGCTGGCATTTTAATCTCCTAGTTCCAGTTGGGGGTTTCCCCAGATTCTTTAGTCCAGTCGGGACTGATGCTAGCACCATGTTCCCACTCTTGTGGGGCATTAGCATCGCTCGACCAGCTTGTTGAATAAGGAGCTTCAGCCCCCCACAGTGAAGAATCGTCTGATTCGTTAAACCAACCTGTTTTTGAAATACAGGCACTAGCGCCTACTACAGCTGCCACGGAACCTTGAACAAGCGACCCCGCAGCGACAGTGTAGGTGATACCATCTTTCTGAACTCGCGCATTGCTTGAGGCTGCGACGGTGAATCCTTTTTGCCGCATCGCGTCAGCACTCGCACTTTTAAGCACTAGTTTCATCAGGGCGCTGTCGCCGCTACTGAACACATTAAATGCTTTTTGCTTAAGTGTGTCAAGCATAATGGTTCGACTGACGTCAGGTTTTTGTATAAGTGTGTTTGCGCCTAGTGCCACCGTCATACGCTTTTGCAGTAGACTATCAACGGATACAAATCTTCCCTCTGTCTTCTGCAGCAAGCTGCCAATAACGCACTGCGCAGTAAAAGTCTTACTTACCATTGCGTTACTTTGTGCTGTTCGCCCTTCTGTTTTTTGGTTTAAGCTATTAAAACTACTTCCCAAAGTAACAGTTTTCCGTACCAAAGTTCCTACGCTTACCACCTTAGTAACAGTTTTTTGCGTGAGGCTGTTTGCCGTTAAGCTTGCAGTTACAGTTTTCTGCTTTAACGCCCCCACTGAAGCTGCTCTTGTAATTTCCTTCTGTAAGAGACTTTGCAGAGACGTAGATACTACTAAGCGGCTGGCCAGCCAACTGTTCGCAGACGCGACACGGTAAACTGTCTTCTGGGCTAACGCATTCACTCCGACAGTTCTACTGAACTCCTTCTGTAGTAAGCTGTTAAGCTGTACTGTGGCCGTAAACACTTTTTGTAGTGCCGCGTTAGCGCCTACAGCCTTATTTTCCGTTTTCCGTAATAAGGCGCCTGCAAGCGCTGATACAGTGACTGATTTCCGCAACAAGGCCCGAGCTGAAACGGTTGCATTTTGAGTTTTCTGCATTAGCGCATTTGCCTGCACTAGCAAATCATAGACAGTTGCCTGCAGTACATAGGCGTCAGCACCAACAGTCCAATACTTACTCTCTGTATCCCAAGGAACACTATCTCCATCCCATGTCATAGTGTCTGCGTCCCAGCCGATGTCTTGCTTTTGCATCAGCGCGTCAACAGCTAACTGCAGTTCTGACCGCACTACAACATACGCATCTAGACTTGCAGTTCTCTGCAAGGTCTTCTCTAGCAGCGCGTTAAAGGATGCTGTAACTGTCGGCGTGACAAAAGGGGTATAATCACTCGAAATAATGCGACTGCCGCTTGTCGTACTTGCACCTGTCATCAGCAAGATATCTGAGTTGGATGATGCGCCACCTCCGGTGCGTTGCCAAGCGAGCTGCACAAACAAATATTCGTTGTTAACGCTGAATGCTCCAGGGTTAAAAGTCAAAGTTGACTCAAATGTTCCGTCTGTAGTAACATTACTTACTGTTGAGCAGGTCTGGAGGCCAGACGTGATTTCGGTAACGCTAGAGCCGTCGGCATTTCCTTTAAACAAGCGAAATCTCATACGCCCATCTTGCGAGCCACCGTTAGCTCCCGCGCGCACCGCAAAAGTGACCTCCCAGTCACCTGAAGCGAAATCACCCGTATAAGCGTTAGCCGTGCGCATAGCACCTTTATTTGCGGTGTCAATGGAGCCATCTGGCGGAGTATTATCAACAAACGTCGAAGAAGCTCTTCTAACTTCTGTATAGTACTCGGACGAGTTAGAGTTGCCTGTACCTACCGTCCAACCGTCATTGTTCATACGGCTGAGAGTGACGGCTGTCTCTCCTAACCGCTTCCAGCCGTCACTTAAATTATCACGCAAGTACCAGACAACAGACGCCATGCTTATCTCACAATACTCAACTCAGGAACAATCACGCGAGACTCTGGAGCCTCGATATCCTCGTGGGTATAAGTGTACTGCCCGATATGCCCAATAGCAGTGCTCAAGGCATGGTCAACCCAGATGTCAATTCCTGCTTTTTCTAACTCTTCAGCAAACGCCCAATCCTCGCCTACGTAAGAATCGTTGCCCTCATTCCAGTAGGGAGTAAACATAGGTCGCGGAAGCTTTTTCAATGCTTCAACTTTAATCAGCATTACCCCAGTGCCTAATCTCCAGACCTTTTCCAGACCTTGCTTACCCACGCTGTAGATGGGTTCTTGGCGGAAACCGCGAGCGGTCGGATTGCAAGGAAACCCGCGGGTGGGGCAGTTCATCCCTACCACATCTTTATCATGCGCCAGCAGTCGTCTTGCAAGAAAAGGCGGGAAGGTCATATCACTGTCGATAAACAAAAGATGCGTCGCATCCCCTTCGATTGCCGCATCTACCAGTGACTGCCTTCCCTGCGGAAGAATTGAACTTTTTACATTCAGTATATTAAACACATGACTTTTCCGTCCTAACGGAAAGCATAAATCACTTGACATAAGCGCAAGTGACAGGGCAGTGTCGGCACACATTGAGCCTTGAGAGGGGATTCCGATTAACAGTCGGATGTCAGCTTTTTGAGGGGGCATTTGTTTTTGCATGAGAGTCTCCGTATTAAAAAGGGCGAAGAAATCATCTTTCCCCGCCCGTATAAATCACAACCTTACTTCAACCTTAGCCTACAAAGTTACCAATGTAAGCCATAGTTTTTTCGTGCTGCACTTCTAGACCAGCTTCGGTCAACCAGTAGCCGCGTTGAACGTCTTCGTCGTTTGCTTGCACGTTGTCTTTGAAAGTCGTATCACGCAGATAACGATATTTCAAAGCACTTGGGTCAATCACAAACATTGAGTTTGTATAACGAGCGTGGTTGTTCAGCAGCGGATGGCTCTTAACGTAGATTGTACCTTGTGGCAGAATCCAGCGTTGCAGCGTCATACCGTATAAACGCACCACCTGGTCAAAGTTAATGCGGCTGCTTGAGCTGTCTTTTGCAAGACGGTTCATAGTATTCAACGCACCATTACCAGCCAGCACCAAGCGCTCATCACCCGCACCTGAGTTGTAGTTAAACACTGGATAGATTGCATCCATGAAGGTGCGCTCTGTAGGTGTTGTAGCAAACACAGTTACGTTAGAAGTTAGGTAAGAACGCAAGCCGCCGGTGTAACGTTTTGGCTTACCGCCTGCGCCAGTGGTCTCATGACGACGACCGAAGAGGAACGCCCATTCCATAGCAATGGAGTGGTCGAACATCTTACGTTTTTTGTCATTTTTCAGCGGGTCACCTGTACGAGCGCGAGTACGTTTTGCTGTTTCGGTGATTTTGTAGCTGGTTTTAAAAATCTGCGTGTAGTTGTAGAACTTAGTCGGGTTACGCATTGAAGCTGAAGGCGCAGAAGAACCTTCTTCGTAGACGTTACCGATTTTAGTTAAATAGCTATTCGCAGGGATAGCTGCCGCTGATGTGCCTGAGCTTGCGCGCACGATAGTCGCGCTAGTGTCAGAGGCTACTGCAGCCACTTCCACAATCTCATTGTCGTAGGTGCTTGAGTCAGCTTTCTCCACCAACAGCAAATCGCCTGGCACTAAGTTATACAAGCCACCACCAGACGCTGTCAGTGTAGTAGAGCTGCCACTTGCAGCAAGGCCTGTGGTTTCCTGAACACGGATAGTATTCAGTTCTTCTTCCCACCAGTTAAATTCAGGGTCGTCTGTGGATTCCTCCGACATTTTACCCAAAAGCGCAGTCAACGGTGTTTGACCGTTAGGCTGGCGCCACAAGATAGTTTCACGAAAGTTCTTTGGGCGTTCATCAGTACCCCAATCACCTGTACCACGTAAACCAATAAAAGACATTTTAATACTCCTAAGATAAATGATTAAGCATTAGTCGTCTTCGGCTAGTTCACTCCAGACACTTTTTTCAGGTTGTCGGTGCTGCGCACCTCCTGTGCCTGACGCAGGTCTGAACGGCGCATTGGGTTTTGTGCCTGCGGCTGGAGGAAGATTACCTTTACCACCATCCACACGCTGCTTACCTAACGCAGCCATAACTATTCTGCCGATTCCGTCGATAGCCTCTTGCGCAGTTGCCGTAGGGTTCATCTGTCTGAACATTACACCAGCTTGAATAACTTGCTGGTCATGTCCTTTAAGCTCAGGCCAAGCACCGTAAAACGTTTCTTTCGCTTTCGATTCTCGTTCTGTTGCAGCTTGGACAGTTTTCATCACATTTGGCATCGTTTGAGCCATTTGCTGCTGAACCGTACTAAGCACTTGCATATGTAACCGAGCGGCTAGCTTCGGTAACACTTTCTCAGGTTCTGTTGCCAATGCGAGGGCATCTTCTTCGTTCACCGCATAATACTGCTCAAGCTGCTCCATTTGTTGCGCTTGATACTCTTGCCACTGACGTTGCTGTTCAGCTTGCTGTTCAGGCGTCAGTTGGACTTGAGGCGGTGGAGTGTCCTCGGGTGGGGGAGTGTCATCAGGCTGACCTGTTCCTGCCTGTGTGCCTTCCAAGTCTTGTGCGCCAGCAGGAGCGGGGTCACCTTCACCAGTAGTAGGCGGCGTGTCGCCCGCAGGCTGGCCGTCCTCTCCGTTGTCAGTGTCCGCGGCTGCATCCGCCGCAGGAAGCGAAATGTCCGCTTCCCGAGTACTTTCATCACTTAGTTCTTCCCATTGAACATCGCTTTCAATAGCCGATGCGGGGGAGGAGATATCATCAGTTGATTCTCCGCCTGCTGCAGGTACTCCATTAGTTTCTATTGTCATCATCATTCTCCTCTAGTTTAGCGACAGCGTCTTCCAGCTCCGCAATTAAAATTTCAGGCATTTTTGTGAACAGACGAATGCCACTGACTTCACCCTTTAAGTACTCCTGCGAAAGGGTGGCGTCAGCGCTTTCAACGGGATTCAATATAATCGCGTCGATTCTGCCTGTCAACTGTTCGTTAGCATATTGCATCAGCTTTGCCCATGCGGGCAGCTTTACCAGCCCCCGCATTTGGGCTAGTTCCTCTTGTAAGTCCCGTTTATCTTCCATCAGAATGTACTCCCCATGCCAGGTAGTTGAATTTGATTCGGGGCAGCATCTGGCGGTGTGCCCGTCATCGGAATAGCGTTACCTGCCTGCGCGTTGTTCTGTGCAACTTCGTCAGGCACAATTTGAATTTTGAATCGCTCAAGATTCTTAATGCCCGCAAGCTGGGCAACCCAACCAAAGATTTTACCCAAGTCGTACTGTTGCGCAACCTGAGGCACTTTCGAAACCTGACCAATGAGCTGCTGCCAAAGATTAGCTTGAGCGAAACGGTCAACAGGCAGTGTCCCGTCAACAGCGACAAAGTCATAAAACCCTGCAATTTGGTCAGGCGTTACCATCATATACTTGCCACCATCAAAGCGTGCAGCATCCCCCACAATACGATACTGACGCTCCAGCTCATACCGTTGCTGAGATGTCTGAAGCATGAGTTGAGCGAAAGGCCCAAAGCCCATTGCGCTGAAAAACTCGCAGTTTGTCTTCAGTCTGTTGATGCCGAAAGAAGTTGATGACCGCACTTCAGTAGCGGTCTTTCTGCCGCTGGCGTTGACAGCGCCCATAATGTTGTCGTTGACCCCAATCGCGCGCTGCATCATTTCAATGATATGGCCAGAATCTCGAACGTGCCCAGATGTTACATCATTCACAGGAATCTGAGTCAACGCTTGTCGCACATCTGTACCGTAGGCGCTCGGCTTCAAGCGGTAGAGACCGCCTGGCTGAGGACTTTCAAAATCTTTCATGACGAGGCGGCTTGGGTCAACCACAAATTGATTGTTAAGCGTTTGCCGCACATTATAGAAGTGCGTATTAAACAACCAACTCAGGATATAATTCAGAGGTTGCACCGTCTCGACCATGCCGCGGGTGAACACTGAGTAACCGTCAGGTTCATATTCCATCATGCCGAAAGGAAACTTATTGTGATACTCGCCCAAAGGCTGTGCGCCCACAATTAAGCCCTGCGCTGTAATTGTAAATACCCAGATTTCCAGATTACTTTCTTTCGGGTCAAGTCCCCAAGAGTCTGGCATGAGTCGAACGTAGAGTTCATAACAAGGAATCATCCCTACAGATGTTTCATCTTCAGCGCCGAAAGCGGATTGATTCGGAAGCTCCGCAATACCTTGCAGGCTGTGGTTAGTATTTCGCTGGCGAGTAATGAAACCACCTTCACTGTTTCGCCCTGATTTTTGGTCTTTCAAATGCTTGATGTTAAAGTAAACACCATCCTTCTCACCGCGGAGCAAATGCGTATACGGAATCTCTACGTAGCGCCCGCAAAATTCCCCTTCTTGAAAGCGATATGCAGGCACTCTCGAATCGAAGAAGAAATCTGCGGGACGCACATTGTACATTTTACAGCCCACATAACCTGTTACCCGCTCACGCTGCATTTCTTTCTTGGGCTTGCCAAAGGGGATACCCAAGAACGTAGGTTGCACATCTACATAACGTGCGACCTGCACAATCTCTTCTTCCCAATAGTAGCCCACAACGCCCATACCATACTTGCCTGGGTCAAGCAACCAAATGTAGTAAGGCACGAGGTGTCCCCCGACGTTCGTCTGATAATCCATCAGCGACTCGACGCAGCTCTCACTCATCTGCGACTCCCCATGTCGACCCTGGAACTGCAACACCGGCGAGCGGCTCAAGAACACACTGGTGTAATAGGTATGGGCGGCCAACAGCGAAGCATAAGTATAGGGAATCTCGATAGTCGTATACTGAGGCGTCCCGTCTTTACGAGATTCCTTTCGCATCCTGTCGTTGTCTTTTTCAGGCATGTACGCAAGGAAAAGTTTCTCCGCCTCTTCCCAGGCCGTCTGGCGTTTACTGAGTTGCTGCTCGCACATTTGAAGGCGGCTTTTCAGCGCGGTCGCTACCTTTGTATGCAGCGGAGTATCTGGCGCTAGTGCTTTAAACAGGTCTTTCATGGACAACCTCCAAAGTTAATCTCGTCGTATTCATTATCATCTTCATTGTAAAAATCTTCGTTCTGAGCAAGTACTCTCAGCGCAGGATTCAGCGCAGTGACCCCCATAGCTAGAGCGTCAATCACGTCGTCGTGCTGTTCCACCAGCGGGTCGAAATCTTGCAGTTGCTGTATCAACTTTGTCATTGAGGGGTGCACGTGCAGATGCCCATACGCCACAAGACCAGCGAGCGCCTGAATGATTCTATCAGTCTTTTTCCGTTTATCGTCAATAGCGTCAATCGGAATAAACAGTCGACGCTTTTTCATCTCCTGCTCGATATACCACTTGAGCGTCTTCTGATAGCCGACACTTTCAACTGTGCCCTTCACGGGGTTACACAACATTACTAAATCAAAAAAGTGAGCCGCGCAAGCATCGGGCATGACACCCTGGTCAGCGTGATACGCTACCACGAAAACGTCAAGGCCTTTCATCCCCACCGCCAGCACGACATTGTCATCCGCTTTTTTACTTTCACTACTAGCAGGGTCAATGCTCACAACACACTCAAGCCCTTCAGGTAGCACGTCCCAATATTTTAAGTTATCAATATTGAAAGTCATTTGGGCGCTAGTAACAAGCGTGCACTCCATCTCCCGCATCCAGAGGGTGTACAGACCCCTTCTGATAAAAGATTCTTTTTCCGCCTTAAGTGTTTCATCACTCCAGCGGGTAGGCCAGCGACTCTTACCGTTCTCATCGAAGATAGAAAAGCGGCGACCATTCCACTGCGGGTCTTTCATGCAGGTTTCAATCAAATCCTCTTTGTGCAGAGGTGTCTGCAGCAGAACCATTTTAGCCTGCGGGCACTCACTCGTTGGAGCTAAAGAGTTCTGCAGCGCACCGAAGAACAGGTCAGATATTTTCTTTCTCTGTTCAGGGGTAGCTGTGTTCTCTTCGTTCAGCACATCGTCGGCAATAATTAAGTCTGGGCGGTAATCATCCACGTTGAAGCCACGAATCTGGCCGGTGATACCCATAGCCATAATTGTGATTGGAGTTTCGTCTACCCCGTGATAGATTTCAATAATTTCATCCGACCACTTCTCGCCTTTGCGAAGCCCGAAGAGCTGCGCCCATCTCGTATTGTAGGTGATTTGCCGCTTCAACCATCTCACGCTCAGCACCGCGTGTTGTTGCGAGACTGACACATACATAATAGTGCGAGATATTGCATAGCTGACGCGCTGAGCCGTGAAGACGCGCAGCAGTGAAGTCTTCGCTCCCCCGCGAAACACCTCGAACGCATCATACCTCGTCGGCTGATACAAGGCAGTTCCTATCTCATCGTGGAACTCAGGGGAGTCCTGCCGAAACGTTTTCGAGAAGAACAGCTTACCAAAAGCGCGAAGGCTCTGCGCTCCCGCCATGACAGCTTCACTAGCTGACAGTTGAACAATAGGTTGTATGTCATCCATATCTCAAGGCTTCCAAATGTGAACGCTGAAATCCCCCACACCGATAGGACTTTCAGCCATTCTAATCGGTACGGGGAAATCAGTCGCAGGGTCAAACCATTTTACAACTTCGACGCACTGCAGCCTCCACAGCTGCTTCGGGAATATTACTGCTAGCACAGGCTTGTAGAGCTTTTCCAGTTGCCACCACGCATCAGAAGTGTGTTGATACTTCATCTCGACAATGGAGATAAGCCCCGCCTCAATATCAATGATGAGACCGTCCGGCTGACACCAGCGAGCATTCGTATCCTCTACATTAGTGAAGCGCACCCACGGACTGGGCAAATACTTCGAGGGGAACAACTCAAGAAAGTGTTCATGCACTTTCTGCTCGTAGCGCACGCCCTGAGCTCTTCGACCAGTTCTTCGTCTTCTCTGAGAGACGAATCCTGGGGTAGCAGCCCACTTTGCGGAAAGAACACTTCCGGCGGGTTTAAAGTTCGACGGTGGAATGTGCTTCATGGGTTACGTCGACTTCAAGCGGTTGGGGTATCGCGGGTGAGGCAGGAATCATCGCATTCCGCGCGTTAGCTAAGTCATCCTTCGAAATGAAAAAATTATTCTGCTGGATGACGGCGCCAGGGCCGGGGTTGCGGGCACTGTTGGGCGCGTAGCCGAGTCGGTGCATTGCCTTATCGAAGACATCCACAGCGAACCGCCCATCCTCACTTTTCTCGAGGGCTTCCGCTACTTTCGTAATTGCCACATCCGCGAGAGCACTCAGCTTACTCGGGATACCCTGAGCAACCTGCACAAACACCTCATCCTGGCGTTCTTTCAGCTTTGCTTGAAAAACGTCACTGTGGATAATCTGCGACAACCACGCCTGTGAATACTGAAAGTAGTCCGCGCACTCGCGCAGGGACGCCTCTGGGTTGGATATTAACCAGTTCATGATTTGGTCATGCGTGTGGCTGATACGTTGAATCTCGGCCATGATGTAGCTCCTTTCTTCTTCCGCATTACATTAGCAAGCCCTTTCTCAGAAGTCAAGGCTTTTAATGGGAGGCTGAGACTTCCGCATGGGATTTGCCGCGTTTAAACGATTGACAACCTAGCACGATATGGGCATGATATAAAAATGCGTTTACACGCATCCCAATAACGTTTAAACGGAGAATTTCACATGACAAAGCTAATTGCCCCCGAACAAAATTGCCCCGCCTGCTCAGCGCCCTTCAACCCCCGTCGACGCCAGCAGAAGTACTGTTCCTCTCTGTGCCGCTCCCGCGCCTTTAATCGGGCACGCCGCGAGGAGCTTGAAGCTCTTCGAGCCCTGGCCAAAAGGGGCGCATGATGACGCGCTATCACGTCCACGCCCGATTCAACCAGCCCTCCCGCGAGATGACCCTCTGCGACCGCTGCGGGAAGCTCCCCGCATTCCGCCGGCTCTGGAACCGCTTCCTGTGCGCGAGCTGCGCGCTGGAAAAAAGTGAAGAGGTGCGGCGGGGTTTCTTGGGCGGGAGAAATGTTCTTTCTTCGCCCGAATAATTCCCCCATACCTTTAGCGCCGTGAGAGGTCTTCCCCCCCATATAGAGGCTGTTCGTGGGGGGGTGGGTGGGTAGCTAACTCATTGATTTCATTGGGTTTTTCCCCCCGCTTGCAATACACCCCCAGTCGTGTATAATTTGTACATGGGGTAAGCGACATGCGACCTCATGAGGGACAGGGTAGCACCTGGCACTCGCGCGGGAGTTTTGCGCCCAGTTCTTTAACAATATGGAGGATAACTACGCCCAGCGGAATGGCTGTATCGTAGGATGACTCATTTTTATTCTAACCTAATAGGAGTATTGTATCATGGCTAAATTTTTAGAAAAAACTTGGAGCTCTGACTCTATGGAAGTAGCGTTCACTTTGGGCAATGGCAAAAGTCTCAACATTGACCTGACTAAAGTGAGCAAGGATATTCTGCACGACCTTGCGAAGCATGGCGCGAGTCAGAAAATTGGCGATGCAGCTGCAGGGTTCAGTAAAGCGCAGGATTTCAGCGGGGCTCTCGAGGCAATGCAGAATGTGCGGGATAATCTGCTCAAGGGACTCTGGAAAACTGAAGGAAGTGGCGGCAGCGGGAATGGTATCCTTGCAGAAGCCCTTGCGGAGGTTACAGGGAAGCCGATTGAAGCGGTTAAGACCGCAATCGAAAATGCGGATGATGAGAAGCTCAAAACATGGCGAGCTAATGCGAAGGTGAAAGCCGTTGTAGCAAGAATCAGTGCAGAACGTGCGGCAGCAAGAGCAGCAGCAGCAGAAGATGATGAAGTAGAGCTGTAGAGGTAAAAGGGAGGGAAACCTCCCTTTTTGCATAGGAGATAATCATGAAACAGTTTTTATTGGGATTTGCAGTAGGTTTAATTTTTGCAGGGAGCGTCACTATTATCGTAGCCCAGCAGCGCATCTCCGAGTGTATAACGGATACCGAGTGCCAAGCCATCGACGGAGAAGAGATTGAGCTTTAGAGAATCGGGGAGAAATCCCCGATTTTTTTTTGCTTGTGCCCCCACCTTTAAGGCTTTGGCCTGTTTCACTTAAAGGCTTTGACTATTTTAACTTAAAGGCTTTTCCATTAGAGGCTTAAAGGCTTTTCGTCGTGCAAAAGAAAAGGGAACGTTTCCGCTCCCTTTTTTCTACCAACTGATTAGATTGGGGCAGGTTTCCCTGGCTAAATCCCCGGTGAGGTAAGGTAGTCTACCTTAGTCCAAATCAACATCAGCGGTGTCAGCTTTCGCCAATTTCGCAGCAGCTTTCTCTGCGCGGATTTGGGCGATGACTGCTTTGACTTTCGGATGTGAACGCCAAGCTTTACGCTTGTCTTCATCTGCAGCTTCAACAGCAGCTTGAGTGACGGAGATGTCAACTTCTTTAATACGCGCAAGAGCTTCTGCCAGTTCTGTACTACGTGGTTTCGCTTCGCCTTCTTCACGGCCAGCAGTCCAGTTGTTGTCTTGAAGGTTCTTGATGACTTTATCGAGGTTCGCAATACCTTCCGCCGTGTTACCTTTAACACTCGCGTAAGAATCGCCACCTTTCTGCAGCAAACCGTGAATCATCAAGCGGTCTTGCATCTCTTGGGGAAGTTCGCGGAGGGCAACGGAGCGAACCGTGCCATCGTTGAAGGTGAATTCAACCGTCAGGTTGTCGAGGTCAAACTGTTTATCGCAAAATTTTGCCATTTTACTTTACTCCAATAGTTAAGATTAATTGAGGGGCAGGGGAATCCTGAACCCCATTTACATTATGGAAAAAAGTGGTCAGGCTGTCAAGTGGAAAATTGAGGGGGTCGGGGTTGGTAGATTGGCGGGATTGGGTCATTGGCGCATTGGCACATTTACCCTTAGGAGGTCGTATAGGAGGCTCTAAAGGAGTCTATGGCGCATTTATACCACCCTCCCCCTCCCTCAGTGCGCCCCCCTCATACATATGCTCTACTTAGTTTTTTTTTTTCTTTTTTATATTTAAGGCGGACGAAGTACATGGTCGGGAAAAATGCGCCACAGCCTCCTTTGTAACCTCCTTTAGAACCTCCTTTAGAGCAAATATTGACAATCTTATGCAAACGTGCCAATGTAGCAATCAAACAATTATCCCAATGCGCCAACGCGCCAACAACTTAACCAACCACAAGGAGCCATTTCATGCAAGAGTCATTCAATCAAACCGAGCGCACCCGCCGAACCAAGAGTAACAAACCCCTCGCGGGCTTCCCCAGCGCATACCATCAAATCCTGCTGGCATTTCAACTCAAGCAAAGCGACACGAAAAAGCCAAACTTTACTCTCAAATTTCCAGATGGTACAGCCGCCCAAGCATTCCGCTTCGGCTGGTATGACTTTAAAAAAGCAGTCCAAGCCCAGCGGCCAGAGGATGCAGGGCTGATAGCCAGCATCGTTTGCAAGATAAGAGCAGAGACTGTGGAGTTCTCGCACCGCGACCAGGGGGTGATTAATCTCCTGGCGGAGGAGCAGCTCTCGCAGCAGTTCGCAGAGCTGAATCTTTTTGCGGAGAGTACGGCAGCACCCGCAGCGCAGGCAAGTCCGTTAGACGACGACAAACTGTATGAGAACTACGGGAGAGGGGAAAGCGAGAAAGCTCTAACGCCAGAGCAAGCGATGATGCGGGAAATGGGCATTGAGCCTGGAGCATGAGGCAAGTGCTGTAGTGGGGAGGTGTGGATTAGTTCGGGCGGGGAAATTACAATACTCCGCCCAAACAATTGACATCCTCCCCATTTTATGGTACACTCTAGACAATGGAAATGCGCCCCGCAGTTCCAGACTTTTCAACTATCAGGAGTTTATTATGATGAAGTTCTTGCAATCCGCATCACCCGCGAGTCCCTTCGAGCTCAAACTCGTTGGCCAGGAGTACTCATGCCGCCTGCTGGCTAATCGCTACGCGAGCAATCAGGCGCTCGCCCTCTCCCTGTTCGGAGCTGAAGGTTCCGAATACGAGGAAGAGTTAATCACCACAATCAGCACTAACCTCAACGCGAAGCCTTCAGCCAGCAACCGCTTTTGGCTCAAGAACTGGGGCGAACACGAAGGGATTGAAAAGTTCCTTATGGAGAACTCAATCGCTTTCGCAACAGGCACATATACTTACTCAGGTTTTGTCCTTGTCGATGAATGGGAGCTCACCCCCTTCTACACTCGGCAATTAACCGAGGAGACTTCTGATGCCGAAGCTTAACAAAGACCGACCAATTAAAGACCTTGCCCAGGCAATTCGCGACCACTGGGACGCAGTCTACTCTGACCGTGAGAATCCTCCACGCTTCTACTACGCTGCCAGCGAAGCCCTCTATCATCTTCGCTCATTGCACACAGCCAGCGCCAAAGAAATCCACTTGGGTAAACCAGCCCAAGTGTACGTTCAGGAGTTCCTGCAGCAGACAGAAGGCTGGCGCGGAGAAGTCGCACACAGCTTTAAACAACAGCTCAGCCGCAGGCTCCTGCATGACAACTAGAAGTCTTAACCTAACCTAAAGGAAGTAAAAATGAAAAAGCAAACGAACCGTCGCAGCGCCAAGGAAATCCAGGAGCTAAAAAAACAGCGAAAGGGTGTATCGCAAGAGTACATCCACCAAACGCTGACACACCTCTCCGATAACGAGAACTACACAACGCTCACAATTATTTCTCACAGCAGCAAAACCCCATCCAGCGAAGATTTTCGCGCCCTGGGGTTATTCGCCCTGAAGTTGCAGACTGAGCTCAGGGCTGACCCCGAAGCTCATTCCCGCAACGAGTTTCGCAAAGCCAGTCTCGCGAGGCTCTTTTCAGGCGTTACCATCATGAAAGGAGTTCGCGCATGAAGCCTGCGAAACAAAACAAAGCGCCCTCCGCCGAAATCCTCTCCTTCATGGATGAGCTGGACTCTTTCCTCAAGAAAGATAAAACCCCCCTCGCGAAAAAGAATGCGAAGGTAGCACCGCCGCTCACAATAAAGCCCCATCGTTATGAGCGGCTTTCCCTCAACAAAAGCTTCACCCCGACAGCTAGGCTCACAATCATCACCCATCAAAGCTGCCAATGCTGCGGGGACTCCGTCGAGTTCGTAAGTCAGCCCCTCAAAACCTTTTCGAATAAGAAACTCGCCAGTATCTCTATCCCAGACCCCGACGAGTCTCTCCCACTGACCCTGCGAACCGAATTCACTTCAGTCCCTAAATGCGCGAAGTGTCTCCGCTTTGAAGCAACCGCTGAGTTCTGGCTGGACACACGACCAGCCCAGCGCTCCCTCTTCGAAGGGGACTCCCTATGACAGTCATCATCTCCCGCAAGCGATTTGAGCTCTTCCAAACAATTCGCAAAGCGACCGTTCGCCGACTCTCCCGCGGCACTTTCCCTCAAGGCTATCGCCTTCGCTGGACTCACCGGCCAGGCGATACCCGCTCACCAATCAACCCACATTTTAAAAGGAGTTTACTCTCATGAGATTTCTCACCCAGCAACGGTCTGTTAAGCTGTGCCATGCTCGCCCAGGCGACATCGTCATGCTTGACCCGACCAGCAGCACTTATTACATGGTTTGCAAAGTTGACGACAACCCCGAGAATAAACGAGTTGTAGGCACTCGCAAGACTTTACAGTCTGCCGGCCTGTACAACGAGGACAGTCCTCTTTTCCTCGTCAACATCAAGACAGGCGTTGCTCGCTCGATGAAGCATCTCAGCTCCCGAGCGTTCATTTGCCATGACCTGGCTGTTGTCAACACAGCAGCTTTAGATTTTCCAACAGAAGAAAGCGAGCACGATTATGACTGACCAAGACAAAGCACAAGAGTTTGTTAATAGAGTAAAGCGCACGGCCGAGACCCTCAGCATGGATTCCATGCAAGACCTCGAGCAAAACCCAAATTTCGTCGAATGGGGCGAAGTCAAGTTTTTCGCGAGTAAACTCGACCCCAGCATCCGCGCCTGCGGCATCCATCTCCCGCGCGGGATGTCAGCTGTAGCTTTCGGCGCGGAGCTGCTGGAAATCGCACTCGGGCTAATTTCAGGCAAAGGAGACCAAAGATGAGACATATCCTCTCTTTCTTATTCAAGCAGCGCATCCGCTCACTGCAGGAGACTCGTGAGCTCATTGCGAAAGACAACAAGGCTTTAATCATGGCCGCTGTCATTAAGCGAGTCCTCTAACATGTCCGAGCATATTCTCAACCTCACGCACTACGCTCAAAAGTTCACCGTTGAAGGGACTTTTGAGCGCGGGTGCGCTCTCACCGCCGACACGCCTGGAACCGCCAGCAACTTTTTCATCACCAGCGTGGTTTTCGAAGGGGATAACCGTGAGCTTCTTCACTTCCTCGACGAGCGCCACCTGGATGCCTTAGAGTCTCTCGCGGTGCGCCATTTACTCTCCCCATCTAATTAACGAAAGGACTTTCCCATGACCTCAATTATCAGCGATAAACGTTCTCGCGGTCGCCCCGCCAACTCAATCCCCTCCGTCGAGTGGAAAATTATGATACCTGAAGACCTCGCCGCAAACGTCGAGCTGCTCTGCTTCGACCCTGTGAGAAACAAACCAGCTTTTGGCGCGCGGTCTGCCTATCTCACCCGCCTGATTCGCGAAGACCTCGAAAAGCGCAAATTGATTGAGTCAAAAGCAACATGAATATCCACGCCCTGAATCAGCTTAATTGCCATCACGATAACTGGCGCATCCTCGGCGGTGAAAACGTCGGCCAGTGTACGTGCTTGGACTGCGGAAAAATTCTACGACTCAGTGCCGCAATCAACCACTCGGTAAAACTTCTCGATGCCGCACGCGAGCGTTGTGAAAAAGTATTGCAGGAAATGAAAAATACTTGACACGCTGGGGTATTTATTTTACCGTTTTAATCGTCATGTAGCCATGACACCTCAACTCCCTTAGGTTAGGGATTTTATCCGGAGGTGAGTAATTCCCTGCTCCCTCCGGACTTTTTTCAGGCTACGCGGAAAATAAAGGAAGTAATATGACACAAACTGAACAACCTCAAGTCGACCCGATGACTCTCGACCTCAACGCTTTACGCGCCCGAGTGCTCGCGGGTGAAACCCTTGAACCGCACATCGCTCGTGCGGCAATCGAAGCCCTGCGTCAAGGCCGAAAAACGGCCACCAGTGCAGCCGCCGTTAAGGGCACTAGCAAAAAAGCTCGCGTAATGACCGACGATGAGCTCGACGCTGACCTCGACCTTTTCATCAACAAGTAAACTTTTAAACTCCCGAAAGGCATCCCCATGAGAATCCGTGAACTTCGCATTAAACGTCAGGAATCCTACGAAAGCAATCCGCATCAGCTTCTTGGCGCAGTAACGTTGGAATCCGCTACAGGCGTACAGCAGTACAACCTCAGCAACGCCTCCATTGCAGAAATCTTTCGTGTGATTAAGGCTGACGTAATCTCGACTGCGCGCCAGTCTGCCAACGCCACTTCTCGCGCCCTCGACGACGCTGCGCAAGAGCCCCTGCTCATCGACGCGGCTGAAGTAGGAGACGCATCATGAGCGAGGCTACCCCAATGCACAAACTGCCGGAAATAAGCACACCCGCGAGAAATCTCCTTCCCGCGCACGAAGCGATTCCCGAGTTCCGATTCCCTGAAGTTATCGACAATACCCTCAGGAAAGAATTCTCAGGATGTCCGTATAAGGCAATGCTGTCATCGTTCAATCGACTTGCACCAGCCCTCCCATCCATCCATCTGCATTTCGGCAGTTGCCTCGCGGCTGGCATGGAGACCGCGCGCAAAGCTTTCTACGGGGAGCAGCAGCTACCCGAACACGAAGCGATTGATGCTGGTCAAGAGACCATCCGCCGCAAATGGGGCGACTTTGACCCTGACGGCAATGGCACAGTCAAGACACTAGCCCGCTGCCTCGACGCGCTCGAGCTGTATTTCCTCGAGTACCCCATGCGAACCGACCACCTCAAGCCGCTCAACGCGGACAAGCAAAAGCCCGCCGTTGAGTTCAGCTTTGGCCTCGCCTTACCTATCAACCACCCTGACACTGGCAACCCCCTTATCTACGCAGGCCGCTTTGATATGCTCGCGGAGTTCAACGGGACACTATTTGCTGTCGACGAGAAAACTTCCTCGCAGCTGGGCGCATCCTGGGGGAAACAGTGGGACTTAGCCTCTCAATTCTCAGGCTATTGCTATGCTGCACAACAGTACGGATATCCTGTAGCAGGCGCTATCATTCGCGGTATTGGGATTCTCAAAACTCAAACAACCTTCGCGCAGCACCTCACTTACCGTCCGAAGTGGCTTCTCGACCAGTGGTATGAGCAGCTCCTGCGCGACATCGAGCGGATGATTTTCGCGTACAAGCAAGGCTACTTCGACAAGAACTTCGGAGATGCCTGCAGCGCATATTCCGGCTGTGGGTTCAAGCAGCTCTGCACTACCAACACGCCCGAAAACTGGATTTCCGGCAATTATACTGAACGTCATTGGAACCCCCTCGACAAAGGCGACGTATGATTTCTCATCACGTTTCTGTAGAAGTCTTCGCTTACGGCTCACACGTAGGCGGGACAAAAGCCCTGCACTTCGCAACGAACAATGATGCGCTAGCCATCCAAAATGGCAGTGTAGCAGCGTTCTGTCCGTTTTGCGGGGAAGTGTGGCTCAGGGCTGTTCACGCACACGGCTTTCCATTCTGGCGGTGCACGACAGTCCCTTGCCATGCGCACGTTCGCGAAACCTCTAGATTCTCTCCAATCTGGATGAATCTCGCAAGCGTGTACAGCGTCTACCCTGACACCGATGAAGCACTCTTACGCTTCGAGTTGGAGTGGTGGGCGCAGAAGTACGATAATTGGGGCGGAGAAATAACAATACTTCCGCCCGTTTAATACCCACCTCAACCTAAAGGAACTATCATGAAAGCATCTCTTAATTTTCGCTCAATTTTACTGGCCGCAATGACCCTCGGCCAATACGCCCTGCAGTTCAACCCTCCACAAAAAGACTTCGTTCACCGTACTCGCGGGCAAGTCAAACCTAAACAAGGCAGCTCAAACCCTCTTCGCGGGTACTACTCGCGCTACTCTCACGTCCTCACGCCGATGATGCCTGAGATTAATCACAATAACTCATTAAAGCGTAATAAACTTAAACGGGAACGCAGAGCCGCGAACAAATGAAACTCCCTCTTGAGATATACCCTAAAGCTTACCCTCGCACAGGGAGCTTTTCATGGAAATCTTCTTGGCCGTTCGTAGAAAATCGTTGTGGAATCTTGTTGCACCGCCCCCGCTACATTCGCACTTTCACTCATTTTGGCTATCCTTATTTAGCTATTAAGTTTTGGTGTGGTAATACCCATGTGGGCAGCGACAAGTTTACTTTTCACGAGAAACTAACAGAACGTAGCGGGCTGCTCTGCGCTCGATGTGAAGAAATGGCAGTTCTCGCGGGGCTGCCTAGTGCGGACAACCTCTCTGAGGGGCATGTACACTTGGGGAAACTGAGAGCAATTAAAGTTTGTTGCGATGAAAAGGAAAAGCCATGACAAAAAAAGATGACTACGAAACAAGTGTAGCAAAACTTGAAGGCGCTAGAAATAAATCAAGTGAAGAATACTTTTCAGCTCGTCCGCAAATTGATAATCTCGATAGGCGTAAAGTTTTTGATGCTGGATTTGAAAGAGGTTGCAAAGCCGCACTATCCGAACCTGAAGCAGTTACGTTGCCTGATGGGTGGGTAGCTGTGCCAGTAGAGTTATTGAAAGATATAACTAATTGTTTTGATAACGTACCAAGTCGCGCTCACATTGCTGATGGTGTTGATAATAACCTAAAGCGGATAGCACAATGGGTAAACGCTAGTGATGGTGGCTATGGTTTATATCAAGCTATCAATCATTACATACAAGCCGCACCAAAGTTAAACGAGAAAGGTTGAATATGAGTAACACATACTGCTTAGGCTATGAGCATAAAAAATGTAACACTTGTAGCCATGAAAATACTTGGCAAGAGTTAAATCAAATGCCTGACACTTTACGATTGGCAATGCAGAGTAATATGAAACGTATAAACATAGACGCTTGCCGCCTTTCCAATATGGGCGCATGGCAAGAAAGGACTAAACAATGACTAGACTAAACAACGACTTGATAAGTCGCAAGGCTTTGTTGGAAGCAATGCAACAAGTATTAAATAAAGAAAACCCAAACCATGCTCACATATTTTCTGTAATCGCCAACGCACCAACTGTTGAGCAAGATAGTGAGCCTGTTGCAAAGGTTTGTGAATCGCTGAAAGAACAAGATTATTGCGTAGATGTAAGAGCTGGAGCGGAAGCTATCCGCGCACTAATTGAGAGGGGAATAAGATGAATGAAGCATTTAAGTGGGATAACGAACACGGTATACGTTCTAATTTTTATCAATTAACAGTTAAGGCTATTAGATACGAAATCATAGACTTAACTAAGATTATGGGCAACATCGTTAAGGTAAAAGTTACCATAGAGTTAAATGGTGGTAATACTACTCCCCCTCAATACATATTTCTACCAAGGCGGCATGTGGAAGAATTAATAAAAGGACTAAACAATGAGTAGATTAATAGACGCAGAAAGTTTGAGTAAACTATTTTTAGATACGCACCAATCAGGGAATACGTGCGACCCTCAAGATGTGATTAAAGCTATAGCCAACGCACCGACTGTTGAGCAAGATAGTGAGCCTGTAGCTGCACAGCACAGGTTTAGATATCCACGTAAGCATGAATGGTCAAAGTGGCAACAGTGTGAAGTTGGGAATCGCCCAGCGTATGCGACTGATTCCCAAGGTTACGAGGTTGAGTACAGAGAACTTTACACATCGCCACCAAAGCGTGAATGGCGTGGGTTGAGTGATGAAGATTTATTAGAGTGTATGGATTATGGTAAAAATTATATACCATCAAAAATTGAAGCCAGACTAAAGGAACTCAATGATGGGTAAAAAACTACTATCAATCACAGTTAAAGGCAATCATCACGAATGGTCGTTTAATTTTTATGCTGACCCTAAATACATCCAAGAATGGCGCGAAGATGGGTTAGAGATTGATGAGATATGCAATACTATACCTGAATGGGTTGCTAACTTTAAGCTTGTAAAACAGTGGGTATTTTTGCAAGATTTGTTTAACTTTAAAAATCCATTTACTGCCAGAAAACGCAATACAATAAAAGAGGTTGAAGATGAATACCATGACTAAACCAACCGAGAATGAATTGTTTGAGCAAGTTTTTGGTAAATCTGAAGATGATTATACCGAACTTAGAAAATCAGCATGGCTAGCCCGCGCTAAAATAGCTGGTAAAGAAAAGGCAGAGTTGCAAGCGCAGGTGAATGAGTTGCGCGAGGCTTTAGCTGAAATTCATTTAGATACAACAGATACAAATTCATTTAAAACGGCAGATATAGCCCTCGCCAAAACCGCTCCGCAATGCTTGCAAGAGCATGACAACGAGGTGATTGAGAGGTGTGCAAAGGTTGCAGATGAACAGGGGTATATCCGAGCCTTGAAAGTACAGTCTTTACCGGAAATAAACCCTGATACCCAAAGATGAAAATTATCGAAGGGTTTTTCTTCACTACACCCCTGCGGAAAAGTGAGCTTGACATACTGCCGTACGTATGATACAACACTAATTCGTTTCCCCTCAACCGTTTAAGGAAAAAATATGACCGAACCTACCCTTTCAAAAATATCAGTACCTGGCCCAAAAGTAATGCTTGTGGGTGCTACAGGTAGTGGCAAAACCCACTCAATCCGCACGCTGGTCGAGGCTGGCCTCGAAGTATTCTGCGTGTTCACCGAGCCAGGTATGGAAGTTCTCAGCGACATCCCAAGCGATAAACTTCACTGGCATTACATTCCCCCAGCTGGCCCTGATTGGGCAGCGATGATTGACTCAGCAAAGAAAATCAACACGCTGTCGTTTAAAGCGCTTGCTGAAATGGGCGACATTAACAAGCAAAAATACGACGAGTTCTTGCGTCTTTTCCAATGCTTGTCAAACTTCACAGACGACCGCACTGGTAAAGTCTTTGGTCCAGTTGACTCTTTTGGTCTCGACAAAGCTGTCGTTATTGATTCGCTGTCAGGCCTCAACGTCATGGCAATGAACCTCGTTGCAGGCTCTAAACCTGTGAAGTCTATGGCAGACTGGGGCGTTGCAATGGACAACCTCGAGCGCCTTATCACCAAGCTCACAACAGACGTTCCTTGTACTATGGTACTCACAGCTCACCTCGAACGTGAGGTCGATGAGGTTACGGGAGGCACTACTAATATGGCGAGCACCCTCGGTCGCAAGTTAGCACCCCGCCTCCCGCGATTCTTCTCAGACGTTATCGTTGCCAAGCGAGACGGCACAGACTTCTTTTGGTCGACTGCTATGCTTAACACCGACACAAAAGCGCGTAACGTGCCGCTCGCTGATAAGCTCCCACCGTCTTTTGTAAACCTTCTCAACAACTGGAAAGCGAGACAAGTATCATGATTGACCAACACTTCCCTTTGCTTGGAGCTCAAACGTCTGAGACTGCCCCAGCAAACGGGCATATCGAAGACAGCCTTAACGAGCTTGTGCGACTAACCGAAGACGTTGAAAGTGTCGTAAGCCTTTTTGGGGTACGATTCGAGTCTGTTCTTCGTTCAAGGCTAGAGACTTCCACAGCAGGGATAGCCAAAAATCCGACCCGCGACCCAAGTAGTCCTCTCGAGGTACGACTTGTAGCTATCGCTGAAAAGCTACGCCAAAGCCGAGACGCCATGCACTCGCTTATCAGTCGGTGCGAGCTTTAACAGTTTAAAAAACTCCGCACAAAGTGCGACCGGAGCCTAAACCGTCGTCCCTTAACCTTAACCGTAACCTTTACAGGAGTAATACTATGTCAACTTTCGACGTAAACGCACTACAAAACTCAACCTTTACCGAAGCCAACTCAACTCAAATGAGTCCTGTTCCTGAAGGCGAATACATTGCAGCGATCCGTGAAGCAGACGACTGCAAACTTCGCACGACAGAAAAAGGCAACTTGATTCTTGACGTATCTTGGACAATCGACGATGAAGCTGTCTCAGCCGTGACAGGCATGAAGACAAACAAAGTTCGTCAGTCAATTTTTCTTGACACGACAGAAGCTGGTGGCCTGGACTTTGGCAAAGGTAAAAACGTTCAACTTGGCCGCTTGCGTGAAGCTCTCGGTCAGAACGTTGCAGGTCAGCCTTGGTCTTTCGGCAACCTGATTGGTTCTGTGGCGCGTGTAGCTGTTCGTCATCGTGCAGTCGACGATGTAATCTACACTGACATTCGCAGCGTAGCGAAAGCGTAACAGCCTTAACCAGCAATAAAAAAAGGGGGAGCTTTCCCCCTTTTTCTCACTTGGAGCAATCATGATAAAAATAGTACCTTTATCGCAAATCGTCGTTTTAGAGAATCGTCAGCGAAAAGAGTTCGACGTAGCGAAGCTAGAGGCTCTTGCAGACTCTATTCACGCCCACGGACTACTGCACCCTCCAGTAGTTCGCGAGGATTTCGACGGTTTCTTCACCCTTGTAGCAGGCGAGCGCAGACTTCGTGCGGTTACCTCACTCTCCCAACTTGACATTGAGTATTCTTGTGGCGGAGAGGTTATCCCCGCTGGTCATATCCCCGTCCTTCCAATCAGTGTCCTAGACAAAATTGCAGCGAAGGAGGCAGAACTTGAAGAGAATATCATCAGGGTTGACTTATCCTGGCAGGAACGCGCTAACGCTACGCGAGAACTCCACGAACTCAAAGTGGCGCAGGCCGGCGGTGAGACGACTCCCCGTAAGCACACCGTTACCGACACTGCGAAAATCATCGCAGGTGACGACTATTCTGACTCCACTCGCATTGCTGTGGCTAACACTCTTGTTGTCGCTGAGCATCTCGATGACCCTGACGTAGTCAAAGCAAAGAGCGAAGGCGAAGCCCTTAAGGTAATCAAAAAGAAAGCAGAAAAAGAGCACCGTCGAAAACTCGCGGAGAAGTTCACTGCATCCGAAACAAAGCATACTCTGTTGAAAGGCGACTGTCTTGAAGTCCTCCCCACACTGGCCGACAATTCTGTGGATTGTATTGTTACTGACCCTCCTTACGGTATTGGAGCGGATAATTTTGGTGAGCAATCCTCAACTGGTCATGATTATGAAGATAGCGCAGAATACTTCGACAGCTTTATCTCAAAAACTCTCGAAGAACTCTTCCGCATAGCGAAAAAGCAAGCGCATCTTTACGTCTTCTGCGACCCACGGATGTATGAGCGAATTTCACTCGAAGCTGGCTTAGCTGGCTGGGATGTCTGGCACGTTCCACTTATCTGGAACAAGCTCAACGGTATGCTTCCTCGACCAGAGCACGGCCCTCGACGTACCTACGAAATGATTCTCTTTGCTTCAAAAGGCGCAAAGACAGTCAATAAAGTCGCACCCGACGTCCTCACTTACACCCAAGATTCACAGCTCAAGCATGGTGCGCAAAAACCAGTTGCTCTCTATGCCGACTTACTCTCACGCAGTACACTTCCAGGCGACACCGTCCTCGATTGTTTTGCGGGCAGTGGTACAATCTTCCCCGCGGCTGACCTTGCTACCTGCACAGCTATCGGCATCGAACGCTCTGAAGATTCCTATGCTCTGTGCGTCGAGCGACTCAACGAAGGAGGTATCTCATTATGATGGTCGTAACGCACTACACCGAAACTGAAGGAGGCCTTTGGACTGCTGTGAGTCCTCCGCAAGAGTACGCAAGCCTTGCAGATATTTTAAAAGCAAACCCTAAATGGCACTCCTTCAAAACTCGTTACGGTGGCCGCTGGGATACTATAAATGGCTGGACAGCCCCAGACGCAGGGAATGTAATCGCTGGCCATCATTCAGGAGTAAAACATGACAAGCACAAACCATCGGCAGCTCTCCTTCCTGGGAAGGCTCTACTCAAGGTTGCGGAAGTCCTCGACTTCGGAGCAAAAAAATATGCAGCTAACAACTGGCGTAAAGGGATTAACTTCACGCGACTTTTATCAGCAGCCGAACGACATCTCCTTGCCCTTAATGACGGAGAAGAGCTCGACCCCGAAACAGGACTCCCCCACGAAGCCCACGCAATCTGCGAACTCCTCTTTTTGCTGCAGCTCAAGCTCGAACACCGAACCGACCTCGATGACACCTTCAAACCGCATCGGGCAGAAGCGGCGGCATTCCCTGTTCGAGGCCATACTGAATGTCGTGATAGGGTATTGGGTAGCGATTGGGACTCAGATACTGGTGTTCCCTCTGTTCGGGATAACGATACCGACCTCTAGTCACTTACTCATTGGGGTCTTGTTCACTGCCGTCAGCATTGTACGCAGTTACTACCTCCGACGCTTTTTTAACTTTCTTCACATCAAAGGGATACTATAGTGGCTAACATGAGCGTAAACAAAATAAAAGAACACTGGATGCATAACGACTTCGGTGAGGTGCAAGTTCTCAGTGCTGGGCACTTTCCAGACACTGTCATGATTCGCATTTTGACTGGAGACCTCGCGGATGACGTAGTCGAGACTCCAATCTCAGAGCTTATCTCCGACGAGGATTCCCTCGCAGCTCTCAACGCTCTGTTGGGTAATCTTGTTGCTTCGAAAGGGTAGCCATGAACGTTCGCACAGTTGCGGGCGTTGGCCCACTTAACCCAAAAATAATGATTGTAGGGGAGGCTCCTGGCTTCGACGAGAACATTCGCGGCGAGCCTTTTCTCGGCACTTCCGGCCAGGAGCTCACTCGGATGCTGCATGAAGCTGGAATAATTCGCACTGACTGCTACCTCACGTATCTGATAAAAACTGTTCAGCATAACCGAAGAGAGCTTTTCCCTGAGAAAAAATCAGACATTACCAGCAAGCATATCTACGTCAATGGAGTTGCTACACTCCCTTTTGTCGGGGAGAGCCTGAAAGCACTTCAAGCTGAGATAGCCGAGCGAAAGCCAAATATTGTAATCGTGCTGGGTGAGATGCCATTTCGACTTCTCACAGGCAATAGCGGAATCACGAAGTGGAGAGGCAGTGAGCTGGAGCTTAAAGTACCTGGGCACACTTGCAAACTCCTCCCCACGATTGACCCTGCAGTTGTCGTTCGCCAGTGGGATTGGCGAGCCCTAGCGGTAGCTGACTTTCGTCGTGCCCAGCGTGAAAGTCACACGGCGCAGCTGTTTATACCTGAATACCGCTTCCACATTCGCCCATCTTTCTCTACCGTCATGCGAGAGCTGGGAGTCCTCAAAGCAAACCTTCTGCAGGGCAAACTCCGGCTTTCGGTTGACATTGAAACTCGCCATGGCCACATGAGTTGTATAGGCTTTGCGTGGAGCAAACATGATGCGATTTGTATTCCTCTCATGTGCGTTGAGAATGATGAGGGTTACTGGAGTGTCGACGAAGAAACTGCAATTGTCGCGGCTTGCGGAGAGATACTCACCCACCCCAACATCGAGGTAATTGGTCAAAACTTTGCTTATGATGCGCAGCATATCATCCGTCATTGGGGATTTGCTCCTATTCTCCACCATGATACAATGCTGAAGCAACACGTTCTTTTCGCGGGGATGCAGAAAGCGCTCGACTTCCTTTCATCTCTCTTCTGCGAGCATCATACCTACTGGAAAGACGACGGAAAACTCTGGAATCCAAAAATACCTGAAGAACAGCATTGGCGCTATAACTGCGTAGACTGTGTGCGCACTTTCGAAATTGACGAAGAGCTCACAAAAGCACTTCCTGCGGCAGGCCTTCAAAACGTCTATGATTTTCAAATTCGCCTTTGGTACGCTGTCCTTGCTATAATGCTGAAAGGCGTTGCCATTAACCACAGCGAACGGGCTAACTTTGCGATGGAACTGTTTAATGCTATCGGTCATCGCGAGCAGTTAATCACTGCTATGCTGGGTCACCCGCTCAACGTAAAGTCCTCGAAACAAATGAAAGAGCTTTTCTACGACGACCTAAAATTGCCTGTTCAGCGTAATCGTAAGACGGGCGCACCCACGCTTGACGACAAAGCGTTGACGAAGCTCGCGGACAAAGAGCCGCTTGTGCGTCCCCTGATTTCACTCATCAGTGACATTCGCTCTCTCGGTGTTTTCCTCTCTACATTCGTACAGGCGCCACTCGACTCCGATAAGCGCATGGGGTGTTCGTTCAATTTAGCCGGAACCGAAACGTATCGCTTTGCATCT